>WNGE01006038.1_pt1 | contig 31192 bp, 26 predicted proteins | sample 5400651 | NCBI WGS metagenome assembly WNGE01 (sample SAMN13153370, study PRJNA577476) | soil metagenome | isolation source: 60 cm soil or saprolite under grassland replicate 2 | place: USA:California | collected 2016-06-15
GGACTGGCGCGCACCGACGCGCCTGTACGGGTCGCGGCTGCGCGGACTGCTGAGCCCGGCCGCCGACCGCGTCGCGCTCGGCGCGCTTCGCCGGGCGGACGGCATTCGCACGGTGACCGGCTACACCACCGGCCTCGTGCGCGAGCTCGGCCTCGAGCCCGCGGACGAGTTTCCCGCGTACATGGACTTCGACTCCTTCCTGCAGGAGGCGCCGAAGCCGCTACCCGCAAGTCCGCAGGCGCTCTTCGTCGGCGTGCTCGAGCGCTACAAGAACGTGGACGGGCTTGCCGAGGCTTGGCGCCTGGCCGCACCGCGTGTCCCCGGCGCACGCCTCCACCTCGTGGGGTCCGGGACGCTGCAACCGGTCGTCGAGCAACTCGTCCGCGACCTGCCCGCGCAGACGAGGTGGACGGAGCGCCTGACGCCGGGCGAGGTCGCAGCGGCGCTCGACGACTCGACGCTCCTCGTCCTGCCGTCGCGTTCCGAAGGTATGGGCCGAGTGATCGTGGAGGCCTTCTGCCGAGCGCGACCGGTCGTGGCCAGCCGCGTGGGCGGCATCCCGGATCTGGTCCAGGGTGGAACCAACGGGCTCCTTGTCGAACCGGGCGACACGGACGGTCTCGCCGACGCGCTTGTCCGTGTCCTCGACGAGCGTGATCTGGCCGAGCGGCTCGGCGCGGGAGCGCATTCGAGCGCCGGTCTCTGGACGGTCTCGCCGGAGGACTTCGCCTCCCGGCTGCGGGATCTCGTCGGCCGGATCACCGGGCTAAGCTAGGTCGCCGTGCGCGCAGACCGCTTCAAGCAGGTGCTGAAGAACTCCGTCTACCGGACGATCGGCGAGACGGCGTCCGCGATCGGCGTCAACAGCAACGGGGAGCGCAGCCTGCGCGTGCTCATGTACCACAAGGTGAACGACCTGCCCGGCAATCCGTTGACGATGCCCGTGTCGATCTTCGACGAGCAGATGGATCAGCTGCGCGATCTCGACTACGCCGTGGTCGACCTCGACGCCGTGCTCGGCCATTACGTCGACGGGAGGCCTTTGCCGGACCGGGCGGTGCTGATCACGTTCGACGACGGCTATTTCGACAACCTCGACAACGCGGCCGGCGTGTTGCGCAAGTACGGCTACCCGGCGGTCCTGTTCGTCCCGATCGGCTACCTCGATGACCGCCATCCGCTCCCGCACGAGGAGCATCTGGCGGCGCAAGGAATCCTCAACCGCACGATCGAGTGGGAGGAGCTTGCAGACCTCGAGCGCGAAGGGATTCGCATCGAGTCGCACGGGATCTCTCACCGCCCGCTTGCCGATCTCGAGGTCGACGAGGCGGCGCGGGAGATCGCGCTGTCCAAACTCAGGCTGGAAGAGCGGCTGGGGCGTCCGGTGCGGGCGTTCTCGTACGTCAAGGGATCGGAAGCGCATTACAAGCCGGTCCATCTCTCGCTCGTCCGCCAGGCGGGTTACGACGTGGCGTTCACGGCGGTCTCGGGCGCCAACTCGCAGACGACGGACCCGTTGCAGCTGCGCCGCTACAACATCGAGCCCTACTCCCCGCGCACGTTCGAGCTCGTGCTGGCCGGGGCGTGCGACCTGATCTCGCTCAAAGACACCGTCACAGGCACGCACGCGCGGCGCATCTTCAACGCGGCGCTGGGTACGTCCACCAAGTAGATGTCAGGCTACGAGCTGGAGGCCTACGAGCCGGCGCAGCGGGACGACTACCTGCGCCTGCTGCACGATGCGTGGGGAGACCTGGCGCTGTCCGGGCCAGAGTTCGACTGGTGGTTCAAGGAGAACAGCACGGGCTCGCTCATGTCCGTTGCCCGTGTCGGCGGCCGTGTGGCCGGAGTTGCCTCGCACTCGCTTCTTCGCATGGTGCTCGGCGGCGTGGAGCGCCAGGCGAGCTTCTCCGTCCACGCGACGACGGAGGCCTCCGCGCGCGGGCTCGGGATTTTTCCTGCGTTGGAGAAGAAGCACGAGCAGGAAGCCGAGGACCGTGGGGTTGCGGTCGTGCTCGGCTTTGCTTCCAAGCCGACCACGCCCATCTTCCTCGGCCGACTGGGCTGGACGGAGATCGGGCGGATCCGTGTCTGGGCCCGGCCGTTCCCGCGCCGACCGCGCCGCCTCGAACCGTACGCGCGCGTCCAACGGTTCCGTCACGCCGGCGACGCGGCCAAGTCGTGGCCGAACCACGTGGTCCGCGACGCCCAGTACATGAACTGGCGTTACATCGACTCGCCGCGTGACTACGTCGCTGTCGCGATGGGCGGGAGCTATGCGGTGCTGGGCCACAAGGAGCACAGGGGCACGGCGCTCGCCTACGTCGCCGACCTGGTGGGGCCTCCGAAGCCGCTGTTGCGCGCGTGTCTCGCAGAGGTGCGGCCCGGCTCGCGCGCACTGGTGGCGATTCCCGCGCCCGAGCACCGTGTGGCCTATGCCTCGATGGGTTTCTTCCCGAGCCGCACGACCCTCCACCTCATGGGTAAGGCCTTGGCGGGCGAGCTGGACACCGATCGGCGAGCGTGGCGTTTCACGCTCGGCGACACTGACTTCTTCTAGAGGCCGATGCGACGGCTCGTCTTTCTTACGCAGAGCGTCGATCCGGACCATCCGGTTCTGGCTGCGACCATCCCGAAGATCCGTGCGCTCGCAGAGCGTGTGGACGAGGTGGTCGTCCTCGCACAGTCGGGCGGCCGCGATGGGCTGCCCGCGAATGTCGAGGTGCAGATGTTCGGAGCGCCTTCGCGGGTGCAGCGCGTCTGGCGGTTCGAGCGCGAGCTCGCGCGTGCGCTCCCGGCGGAGGCGGTCGTCGCGCACATGATCCCGGCCTACGTCCTTCTCGCCGCGCCGCTCGTGCGTCCGCGGCGGACGCCGCTCGTGCTCTGGTACACGCACTGGAAGGCGTCCTCCACGCTCAGCGCGGCGACGAGACTCGCGACGGCGATTGTGAGCGTCGACCGGCGCTCGTTTCCATTGGCGTCGCCCAAAGTCCGGCCGATCGGACACGGTATCGACGTGAGCGAATTCACCTGCACGGATCGCACCGGGCGGCGCCCGGGCCTCCGGGCCCTGGTGCTCGGGCGCTATTCGCCGGCCAAGGGAATCGAGACGATTCTTCGTGCTGTGCAGCAGGTCGAGGGCGCGGAAGTGCAGCTGCACGGCGTCGCGCTGAACGACCTCGAGCGTCAGCATCGCAGCGACCTCGAGCGCCTCGGCATTCCGCTCGGGGATGTCGTGCCGCGGGGGCAGGTTCCAGAGCTGTTCGCGCGCTCTGACGTTCTCGTCAACAACATGGAGGCGGGAGCACCGGACAAGGTCGTGTACGAAGCCGCTGCTTCCTGTCTCCCGGTGCTTGCGTCCAATCCCGTCTTCGACGAGCTCTTCGACGGCTATCCGCTGTTCTTCGAGCGTGACTCGCCGGAAAGCCTCGCCGAGCGCTTGCGCTGGTTTGCCCGCCTTGACGAGAACGAACGCGCGGAGATCGGGCGCACACTGCGGGAGCGCGTCGCGCGGCGGCACTCGGTCGGGACGTGGGCCGATGGAATCCTGGCGGCGGCACGATGAACCAGAACGGAACGGTTCTGCACCTCCAGAAGGTGGCCGGGATCTCGGGCTCGGAAGCGCACCTGCTCTCGCTCCTGCCGCGACTGAAGGAGCGGGGCTGGAACATCCGCTTCCTGATGCTGCACGAGCACGAGCCGGGGGCGTGGGAGTTTGCACGCGAGCTGACGGGTCGCGGCATAGCTCTGGACTCGATTCCGCTGGCTGCGGACGTCGACCCGTTCGCGTTCCTGCGCCTCGCCGGATATCTCGCGCGCCGGCGACCGACGATCCTTCACACGCATCTGGTGCACGCAGACGTGTACGGGCAGCTCGCGGGAGCGTTGACGGGGGTGCCCCTGCGCGTGTCGACGAAGCACGGCTTCAACGAGTTCCGCGAGAACCCCGGCTTTGCGCTCGGAGACCGTGCGATTGCGACCTTTGCCCATACGCACATCGCGATCTCACGCGGCCTCGCCCGTTACCTCGAAGAGGTGGAGGGCTTCGACGGCTCGAGTTTCGAGATCGTTCACTACGGCATCGAGCCCGACGGCTCGGCTCGTCCCTATGGCGGGGCCGTGCCTGTGTTGCTCTGCGTCGGTCGTCTGATCCCGATCAAGGGTCACATCGTGCTGCTGCGAGCGTTCGCGGCAGCGCGCCACCGAATTCCGGACTTGCAACTCCACATCGCAGGACGCGGTCCGCTTGAGCCGGCGCTGCGCGCCCTTGCAATGGAGCTCGAGCTCGGGGACTCGGTCCGTTTCCTCGGCTACGTCGCGCCGGTGCAGCAGGCGATCGAGGAGGCTGCAGTTGTCGTCGTGCCGTCGATGGGCGAAGGCTTCGGCATGGTCGCGCTCGAGGCGATGGAGCGCGCGCGACCGGTGATTGCCGCGGAGATCGGCGGTCTGGGCGAGCTCGTCCAGGACGGGGTTACCGGTTTCCTCGTTCCTCCCGGAGAAGCGGAGCCCCTGGAGGAAGCGATCGTGCGCCTTGCCGGGAATCCGTCGCGGGCCGCGCAGATGGGCGAGGCAGGGCGCCGCCGCGCGCTCGAGCACTTCCTGCAGGAGCGCTGCACGGACCGGCCGGAATTGCTCTACGAAGGGGCCTTGGCCGCCCGCGGGTGAAGCCGTCTAGGAGAGTCCTGGGACGTGCCCCTTTAGTGACATGTCTTGGGGTCAGACCCCAGGACCTGTCCCGCGAAGTGCTGTCTCGTAGAGCGCGAGGGTCTTGTCGGTCATGCGCGCCACACTGAACTGCGACTGCGCACGCTGGCGGCCTTGCTCGCCGTAGCCGCCCGGATCGTCCAGGAGTCGTGTCACTGCGGCTGCCAAGGCAGCTGCGTCATCTGGTGCGACGAGCAGACCCGTCTGGCCGTCGACCACGATCTCAGGGATCGAGCTGACGTTTGTCGCCACGACGGGCTTCGACGCCAACATCGCTTCGAGCAGCGCCAAGCCGAAGCCCTCCCAACGTGCTGGATGGACGAGCAGGTCCGCTCGCCGAAGCCACGCGGCGACGTCCGGCACGCGCCCGAGCAGGTGCACCGGGACCTGCAGCTCGCTCGCCAGTTGCTCGAGCTTCAATCGCTGCACGCCCTCGCCGAGCACGACCAGCTCAGCCTTCGGATGGCGTGCGCGGATTTCCGGCATGGCTAGGACAGCGATGTCCAGGCCCTTCTGCGGCTCGAGCCGGCAAACGGCGAGCAGCACGCGTGCGTCCGGGCGGACCTGATCTGCCGGATTCGATCCCCACGCGGCCGGCAGGTCGTCCAGGCCGTAGTGGATGACCTCGACCTTGTCGGCGGGAAGGCCGACGCGTTCCACCTGGAAGCGCGCCAACGCGTCGGTGATCGTGATCACCTTGGCGGCCCTGCGCGTAAGCGCCCGCTCGACGAAGCGGAATGCTCCCGCGCGGAACGGGTCGTCGTTGTGCTTCGTGGAGACGAGTCGCCGGGCTCCCAGCGCTCCGTAGACGTCGGCATGCACGAGGTGCGTGTGCACGAGATCTGCATTCCGCGTTTCTCGCCGAACGAGTAGCGCCAGCCTCGGATCGATGTCGCGCGGCGCAGGAACGCGGACGTGCGGCACGGTCAGCGCCTCGTAGAACGGCTCGGGCGCGCGCGCCGTGTCGTCGAGCCCGAGGAAGCGCACATCGACTCCGCGAGCGGCCAACGCAGGCAAGAGCGTCAGAAGATGGCGCTCGGAGCCGCCGATGCCCCCGATCCTGTGGACGTGCAGCACCTTCACAGCATGCGCCTCCGTCGGGTCAGCGCCCATTCGATCGCGCCGGCGGCGAGGAGCGCGATCAGAAAGTCAGTTGCGATGCGATAGCGAGTTGCGCCGACGAAGACGACCGCGGCGAGGGTCTGGTAGGCGAGTACAGCGAGCGCGAGCCCGACGAACCAGCGTGCGGTCACGAAGATGCCGATCAGCGCGAGCGCATACAGAACCGAGGTGTAGAGCGGCTGTGCCAGGCTGCGGATCGCCCCGTGGCCGGAGTCCGTCGCGGAAGCCGTTGTGCGGGGATCCCACTCCATGCGTACGGCCTGGCCGGCGAGCTTCGCCTTTTCGCCGGGATGGTCGCTCACGAACGTCCAGGCTTTGTGCTGGTAGTACGACTGGTTCGCACACTCGTTCACGTGATGCTTCTTCCCGGTCTGCCTGTAGAGGTCTCGCGCCTCCTCCGGGTTGGGGAACGGATGGTCGGGCGGATCCTTGACGTCGTCGATCCACTTCCCGTGCGCGAGCAGGTCGTAGGTCTGGGCGTTGTTCGCCTTCCACAGTGCGCGGCCGTCGGTCGTGAGCGCGAAGCACCCGACCTCAACCTTGTTGCGGATCACCCACGGCGTCAGTGTCAAAGCAGCGGCCGCGACGAGTGCGACGGGCGCCCAGCTCCAGCCGTTCCGGGCCACGAGATACGCGGCGACAACGAGCGGAATGAAGACGAGTCGCACGTTGCCGAGGACGGCGAGCCCGCCCAGGATCCCCGCGACGCTTGCCCACTTCATCGAGCGCCTGTCGGCGGCGACGAGCGTGCAGAGGATGAGTGCTGCGGCGACGAGCTGGTCGAGCACTTCCCGGTTGAGGTGGACGTCGTGCCAGACGAGGTAGGGGTTGAGCGTGGCGAGGACCGCCGCGATCGCGCCGGCGCGGCGCGACAGCACGCGCCCGCCGATTGCATAGACGAGGAACGCGGTCCCCGTCGCGACCACGATCTGCGCGCCGCCGACGGCCCACCAGGTCCGCCCGAAGATCCAGTAGATCGGGATCAGGAAGAAGCCGTACAGCGGCTGTGTGTACGCCGACGGCTCGCCCGGAATGAAGCCGAACGTCCCGTGATGCACGAACGTCTGCGCGAAGTCGTCGCTCTTGTCGGTGAAGGCCGTGAGGATGCGCCCGCGCTCGTGCAGGAGGACGGCCAGGCGCGGGGCGATCGCCGCGACGGCGATCAGCCAGAGGTGAATGCGTTTCACGCTGTGGTGGCGAGTACGGGCGCTTCCACGTGCTCGCGCACCCAGAGCTCGAGCATCAGCAGGCACCACAAGCGGTGCCCGTGATCGGCGCGTCCGTACTCGTGCTCGTCGAGCAGTCGCCGCACGGTGCCCGGCCGGAACCAGCCGCGGTCGTTGGACAGGAGGTCGTGTGCGACGTCGCGCAGGTCGGACCGGAACCAACGTCCGAGCGGAACGCCGAAGCCCGCCTTGCTGCGGCCGGCGACCTCGACCGGAAGATCGGCGGCAAACGCACGCCGCAGCGCCACCTTTCCCTCCCGGCCGCGTGTCTTGAGTGAGTCGGGCAGAGCGAGACCGAGCGCGACGACCTCGTGATCGAGAAGAGGCGAACGCAGCTCGAGCGAGTGGGCCATGGATGCGAGGTCTGCCTTCAGCAGCAGATCGCCGGGCAGGTACGTCTCGATGTCAAGCAACTGGAGACCGGCGACGCCCGGCCGCGACGGCTCCAGCCGCACCTGTTGGGCGAGCCGAGCGTCTGCCCAGAGCTCAGCGCGAAGCTCGAGGGAAAACACCTCCATCAGGCGCGCGTACCGCTGTCCGGCCGGCGTCGCCGCAACGCCGAGGAAACGCGCCGCGCGGAAGAGCGGGGACCGTGGCTCGCGCCGGGCGACGGGGAGAAGTCGCAACGCCGCCGAGCCCACGCGTGCCGCCGGCGCGGGGAAGCGGTCGGCGAGACGATGCGCGGCGTAGCGCTCGTAGCCGGCGAAGGACTCGTCCCCGCCGTCGCCGGCCAGTGCAACGGTGACATGCCGCCGCGCCTGCTCGGCGACCAGGAAGGTCGGGAACGCGGCCTCGTCGCCCAGTGGCTCGTCGAAGGTCGCTGCCAGGCGAGGCAACGTCGAGGCGACGTCCTCCTCGATCTCCACCTCCTCATGCACCGTGCCGTACCGTGATGCGACCGCGCGTGCGTACGCTCGCTCGTCGTAGCGCGCATCCGGAAACCCGACGGTGAACGTGCGCACGGGCTGCGACGACGCCTCCGCCATCAGCGCGACGACGATGCTGGAGTCGATCCCGCCCGAGAGCAGCGCGCCGAGCGGTACGTCGGCGACGAGACGTTTGCGCACCGCCTCGCCCACCGTCGCACGCACACGCTCGAGCCATTCGCCCTCGTTCGCGCTCGGCTCTGCAGGTGATTCGGGCTTCCAGTAGGGCTCGATCCGTTCGGTGCCGCCCTCCGCGACGAGAACGTGTCCGGGCGCGAGCTTGTGGATGCCGCGCAGCGCGGTCCTGTCGCCGGGGACGTATTGCAAAGACAGGTACTCGTCGATGGCGTCGAGGTCGATCTCCCGGGAGACCGGCAGCCGCAGCAGCGCCTTCAGCTCCGAGGCGAAGGCCAGCGTGCCGTCGGGGAGCCGCGTCCAAAGGAGCGGCTTCTTGCCGAGCCGGTCGCGTGCGAGCACGAGGCGTTCCCGCCCGGCGTCCCAGAGCGCCAGCGCGAACATGCCGTGTAGCCGCTCGACGAACTGTGGTCCGCTTTCCTCGTAAAGATGCGGCAGGATCGGCGTGTCACCCGTGCCGCGCACCTCATGCCCGCGCAGTTCGTCGCGCAGCGACAGGAAGTTGTATGCCTCGCCGTTCAAGATCGCGACGACGTCACCCGCCTCGTTCGACACCGGTTGGTAGCCCGTCTCGAGGTCGATGACCTTCAGCCGCTGGTGACCGAGCACGCAGTGGCCGAAGGCGTCCGTCGATCCCTCATCCGGCCCGCGATGGACGAGTGCCACGCGCATGGCGTCAACGAGCTCGGGATTCGGCGGGCCCGCTGGCGAATAGAGTCCGGCGATGCCGCACACGGGACACATACTGCACGGGCGGTACGCGGTCGTCTCGTGCCATGTGGAGCGGCCGTTGGACGACGAGGTCTGGAGGCGCTTCAGCGCACTTCAGGAACGCAGGCCGGGCGGGTTCGCGGTCGCTGCTTTGATGCGTCCGCCGGCCGAGGGAGAGGACGAGGAACGCTGGCTCGAGCGGGCGCGGGCGGCCCGGGCGCGGGCGCCCTTCGGGTTGCACACGCACTGGACCGCTCCCGATCATGCGCGGCCGACCGCCGGTGATCCGGCCGCGCTCGTGCGCGAGCAGGGAAGCTGGCTCGAGTCGGTGGGGCTCAGGCCGACGTTCTTCTGCGGCGGTGGGTGGTACTTCGACGAAGGAGTGGCCGCCGCAGTCGCTGACCTCGGGTGCGCGGACTGCACGGCGACAGCTTTTCGGCCGGGATATCTGGAACCGGACGCACCGCACGTGCAGCTCGACGAGCCGGCGTGGCTCGAGCTGGGCGACAGCCGCAGGCTCCTCGAGGTGCCGACGACCCATTCGATCGGCATGCTCGCCCGTGGCTTGCTCGCACCGTTCCGGCGGCAGATCGTGCACGCGTACTTTCACGACACCGATTTGGTCGACCGCCGGCGCGCGGCCGCTCTGCGTCTCGGCCTTCACTTCCTCGCACTGAAGAGGACCGCGACGGACCTCGACGAGCTTCAGCGCGACTTGCGGCCCGAGAAAACAATGTCGTTCGCAAACAGCCGTGCATGAAGCGGGACGAGACGTCCCGTGATGAGATGGAGCTGCACATCCTCGAAGCCGGCGAGCAGCGCGGGCAGGTCCTGCGGCGCGAACATCTGCAGATGCGTGGGGTCGTCCTCGGGCTTGCGTCCCAGCAGGAAGCGAACCCTGTTCTTCAGCCGGTAGGCGTTCGGAACGGAGGCGACGAACGTGCCGCCCGGTCGCAGGACGCGTAGCACTTCGGAGACGACGCGTCGCGGATCGCGGAGATGTTCGAGCAGCTCGCCGGCGACGACGACGTCGAAGGAGCCGTCCTCGAAAGGCAGCGCGTCGTCGAGATCCGCCCAACGGGTCTCGATCCCGAGCTTTTCGGCCTCGGCGAGAGCCTCGCGGTCGGCGTCGACGCCGACGATCTCGTTCCCGCCGGCGTAGGCCTGCGTCAGTGCCCCGTCGCGGCAACCGAGATCGAGGACGTGGCGGCCAGGCCCACCGACATAGCGACGGAAGAGCTCGACGCGCTCGGGGCCTGCAAAGACGAAGCCGGCGCCCCGTTCGACGCGGTTGTGCTCGGCGTACCGCTCGCTCAGCTGCTCCAGGCCCACCGGTCGAGCCTAGCGCTGACGGGCGCTGGAACCCCCCGGAAGTACACTCCGGCGGGTGAGCACGAAGCCAGCCGCGCCGGCCGAGCCCCGGCCGGCGCCGGTCGAAGACATCCGCTCGGCCCGGCCCTACCTCCTCTCCGGCACCACTCTCCTGGCCGTCGCCCGGCGCCTCGCCAGCGTCGCGACCCTGGTGGCGCTCGACCTGTTGGGCCTCGTCCTCGGCATCTTTGTGGCGCTCATCTTCCGGGAGCTCTACCTCGGCCAGTGGCCGCCGCTCTGGGGAATCCTCTGGGACAGCGAGACCAATTGGTTGCCCTTCCTCACCGTGATCACCGTGCTCGTGTTCTGGGTGGGCGGCCTCTACCGGCGGCGCGAGCTCCGCACCGGTGTCGGCCAGATCGTGCTCTCGATAGTGCTCGTCGCAGTGATCACGCTCGCGTTCGGCCTCGGCACGGGCTATCACTTCACGACCTATGGCCTGACGCCGACGGCTGTCGTCACGACGGCGCTCTTCATCGGCATCCTCCGTGCGAGCTACGAGGTGCTCACACGTGACGTTCTGACCCTCACGGGTGCGCGACGGCGGACGGTGCTCGTGGGAGAGGGCGAACAACTGGCGGCTCTGCGTCGCACGCTCGGCGCCGATCGCAGTGGGATTCGCTACGACTTCCTCGGCGCGATCGCTCCCGGCGGCGATGCCGGGGACCTGCGCGTGCTGGGTGGCCTCGACGCGGTGCCGCGCATACTGCGCGAGCACGACGTCCACGAGCTCATCGTCACGGATGGTGGGTTTGCCGAGCGCGAGCTGCTCGAGCTCGTCGAGGAGGCTCACCGCTTCGGGGCCAAGGTCAAGATCGCGCCGCGCACCACCGAGCTGCTCCTGCAGCGGGCCGAATACATTCCCGGCGAAGGGGCGCCGCTGTTCGAGTTGCGCCCCCCGGCGCTCGCCGGATCGGAGTGGGCGTTGAAGCGCGGCTTCGACCTCGTCGTGTCGAGCATCGTCATCGTCGCCGGCTTACCGCTCTGGCTCGCGGTGGCAGGTGCGGTCAAGCTCAGCTCGCGCGGGCCGGTGTTCTATCGCGACCGGCGCATCGGACTGAGCGAACGGCCCTTCGGGATGATGAAGTTCCGGACGATGTACGCAAACGCGGCCGCGCGCCAGGGCGCGCTCGAGGCCGACAACGAGGCCTCGGGCCCGCTCTTCAAGATCAAGGACGATCCTCGGGTCACGCCGGTCGGGCGGTTCCTGCGCCGCTTCTCGCTCGACGAGATGCCGCAGGTCCTGAACGTCCTGTGGGGCGAGATGTCGCTGGTCGGCCCGCGGCCGCTTCCCATCCGCGACTACGAGCAGCTGCTGCCCTGGCACCGCAAGCGCTATCTCGTGCTCCCGGGGATGACCGGCCTGTGGCAGGTCTCCGGCCGGATCGATCTGAGCTTCGACGACCTCGTCCGGCTCGACTTCTACTACATCGAGAACTGGTCGGTCTGGCTCGATATCACCATCCTCGCCCGCACGCTGCCCGCTGTCCTGGCGCGCAGAGGGGCGTATTAAGGCGGCGACTCGGCGGCGCCGACCAGAGAGGTCGTGCGGGCTTTGCCCGTGCGACCGTCTTCACCGCTCGGGGTTTCGAGCCCGGCTGCAGTACGCATCGATCTGACAGGAGAGCCGACACATCCGTTCGCCATACTGAGCGCGTGGCTGCTGCGCCCAAGATCCTCGCCGTCGCGTCCGCGACCGATCTCGACTTCCGCTACGGCTGCACGCCCGCGTGGTGGCAGATCTGGAAGGGCCTCAACGAGGTCGGCGTCGACCTCATCGTCACTCCCTACCGCGGGCGGGCGATCGAGTCGCCCTGGTGGCGGACGGCGCCCAATCCGCTCTACCGCGAAGCCGAGCTCTTCGCCGGGGCCCGCGGGCTCGCCGCGCGCCTGAAAGGCGACACGCTGCTGCGGCGCGGCGAGGACAACCCGGACGACACGATCGGAGACAGGCTCACCCGCGAGGCGATCTGGCGTTACGTCACGCCGCGCTGGCAGCGGCATCTCGAGCGGATACTCGAACAGGAACGCGACGTTGCCGCGGTGATCGTCTTCACCGTGCCGATGGCACATCTGCGCGGCATCCCGACGCGGCTGCGCGAGCGGTTCGACGTGCCGGTCGTGTTCTACGACGGCGACGTGCCCATGAGCCTGCCGGAGTTCGGAGGAATGGACACCGGGTTCAACTACTACCACGGTGCCGATCCGTCGGAGTACGACCTCGTGCTCTCGAATTCCGAGGGCGGGCTCGACCGCCTGCGTGAGCTGGGTGCGCAGCGCGCGGAAGCCGTCTTCTGGGCTGCGGATCCGGAGCTGTTTCAGCCGGCGGCCGTGGAGAAAGAGCACGACGTCTTCTTCTACGGCTACGGAGACAAGTTTCGGCGCGAATGGATGCAGGAGCTCGTCGGCGAACCGAGCCGGCGCGATCCCGAGATCGACTTCGCCCTCGGTGGGAGGGACTTCCAGGGGGACACCGGAAACGCGCGCCTGATCGGCGACGTTCCCTTCAACGTCTTCGCACAGGCGATCTCGCGCGCGAGGATCAATCTGAACATCACGCGCCGCTCGCACACAACCGTGTACGCGTCGTCGACCTGCCGGCCGTTCGAGCTTGCGGCGTCGGGGGCAGCGATCCTGTCCAATCCACAGGAAGGGATCGAGCGCTGGTTCGACGTCGGCTCGGAGCTTCGTGTTGTCTCGAACGCGGACGAAGCAACCGCTGCCTATCGCGAGCTGCTGGACGATCCCGGAGCGGCCGAGGCGATGGGACGGCGCGCGCGCGAGCGCGTACTCGACGAGCACACTTACGCGCATCGTGCTCGGCAGATCCTCGAGCTCGTGGGCGTACGGTCGCCCGTGACGGCCGGTGGCTGAGCTCGCCGAGGTCCCGGCGCGGCCGCGCGAAGACGTGCTTGCGCAGATTGCGGAGTTGCGGCGCATCGCGATCGTCCCTGCGCTGAACGAGGAGGAGACGATCGGCCGAGTGATCGACGAGATCCGCGCCTTCGATCCGGGATTCGACATCGTGGTCGTCGACGACGGCTCCACGGATCGGACGGCCGGGCTGGCCGCGGATCGCGGCGTGCACGTGCTCCGGCTCCCCTTCAACCTCGGCATCGGCGGCGCTGTTCAGACGGGCTATCGCTTCGCGTTCGAGCGCGGCTATGACATCGCTGTCCAGGTCGACGGCGACGGACAACACGACCCGTCGCAGCTGCCCGCGATCCTCGCACCCGTCGTCGCCGGGGAAGCGGATCTCTGTGTAGGGTCGCGATTCGCGAGCGGCAGCGGCTACCAGTCCTCCTTCGCGCGCCGGTTCGGGATCCGGCTGTTCGCGTGGGTGGTGTCGGGAGTCGTGCGCCAGAAGGTGATCTACTACATGACGAAGGTGCTGCTCGCGATCTTCGTCGGCCTCTTTCGCCGCTACGCCGTCCCGCTAGAGAAGGAGCATCGCCGATGACACCGCTTCCCGTATCGATCGCCGCGGCGGTCGCGTCATTCCTGCTGCTCGTGGTGGTCTTCGAATTGATTCGCTCACGGCGTCTGCGCGAACGCTACGCGTTGCTGTGGCTGCTGACCGGCGCCGTGCTCCTCGCGCTTTCGGTCTGGCGTGACGGCCTCAACACGATCGCGGGCTGGTTCGGCGTCGAGACGTATCCGCCAGCGATCCTCGGCGCCGTAGGTGCGCTCTTCATCCTGATGGTGCTGCTGCACTACTCGACGGTCATCTCACGGCTCTCCGACCAGAACACGATCCTCGCCCAGCGCCTCGCTCTGCTCGAGCAGCAGCAGCGCGAGGGCGGCGAGAATCAGGGAACCGTCACCCTGACCGGCGGGCTGACGACGTAGACATCGCCGAGGCTCGGGTCGTTCAGCCAGTTGGCCGCGACGCCGATTCGGTAAGACCAAGTTCCGGCCCCGGGTTGATCGTCGAACGCCGGCGTTCGCACGGATGCCACGTCGTCCCCGAAGAGCTCGCAGTTGTCGGACGAGTTTCGGAGCCTCCCGGCGCAGACAAGGCCGCCACCGGATCCTTTCGTTCGAAACACCCGATAGAAGACTGACGCCGCGCCCGTCGAACGCGGTCGCCACCCGAGGTGAACGATGCTGCCCTTGCTCGATGCTGTGATCCCGACGGCGGGCGAGATCGGAATAAGGCTGTCTCCGAGGCGACGCCGCGAACACCAGTACCGCGGCGGCGAAGACGATTCCCAGTTTCCGGCCGGCGAGCAGCGCGGCAGGCCGCGGCGGCGTGGCACGAACCCCCGGAACGAGGAGGACGATCGCCGCCGCCAGCAAGACATACGCGGGAAACGCCGGCATCAGGATGCGGAAGAAGCTCGCGTCCTCGATGGAGGCCGGAATGTAGGTGCCCTTGACGAGAAGGAAGACGATGAACCAGCACCCGATGAGCAGAAAGGCGCGCCGCGATCTCGCGAGAAGCGCAATGCAGCCGGCAACCGGGAGCCACTCGATCACCCGTGCCACCCAGAAGTGTTCGCGCAATCCGTCGAGCACTTGGCGCAAATGAGCCCAGCTGTTCAGGCTCGGACTGTGAATTCGATTGAACAGGTCCCCGACTCCTGAAGCGAGCCGCACCGGCTCCGCGGGTGCAGCCGCGAGCTCGCCCAATCCCCGGTACTTCCAGAGCGCAAGGGTCAGAACCGCAGGCGCGAGCCCCACGGCGAACACGGGCAGCGCGCGCCAACGTTCCACGACCAGCAGCAAGGCAGGCGCGACCAGGAAGATCGCATTCGAAGGCTTGATCGCGATCGACCAGCCGGCAGCCAGCCCTGCAGCTGCGGCTGGTTGCCAACCGGCGGACTCGACCGTGCGGAGGCAGAAGAACGCGCAGACCAGGAGCGCGACGGTCGCAGGGAAGTCGGGCACCGAGGTCAGCCCGAGGGCCTGCGGCAGTGTGACCTCGGTGTACTTCTGGTGGTACCCCGGCTCTACGAACACGATTCCTAGGTAAGGGACGACGATCCAGAGAAGCGCGGCGAAGTAACCGAACAGTCGGCCTGCGATCTGGCTGGCGATCCCGTACACACACAGAAGCGCGACCGGCAGCAGGATCACCGTGTTGAGCAGCACGATCGCCGGCAGCGCGGAGACGAGGTTTGCGCCGGCGAACCACGAGATGGGCAGCAAAGTAATCGACCAGCCGTAGCCGACATAGGCCGGCGGCAGGTGCCCGTGCGCGAGCAGGTAGGCGCCGGAGTAGTGCCAGAGCTGATCGCCGCCGGCGTAGTAAAGCCAGCCGTTGTGCTTGACAGTCAAGGCAAGAGCCAGCAACGCCAACCATTGCGCGGCCACCATGGCGCCCAGCGCGTAGGCGGGCCGGATCGAGCTCAGCAGCTCGCGGGCTCTGCCGAGCTTCGCGCCGATCGCCTCGACTGTTGTGGGCGCCGCCGCGGCCGGCGAGCTCACGCCTGCGCGCCGGCGGTCGCGCCGGCGTGCTCGCGGTACCACGCGATCGTCCGCTCGAGCCCTGCGCGGAGCGGTGTGTGCGCTTCGAAGCCGAACAGCTCACGGGCACGGCTCGCGTCGAGGCTTCGGCGAGGCTGGCCGTTCGGCATCGAGCTGTCCCACTCGACCTCGCCCGTGAAGCCGGTGAGCTCCGCGATCTGTTCCGCGAGCTCGCGGATCGAGATCTCGACGCCCGTACCGAGGTTGACCGGCTCGGCGCCGTCGTAGCGTTCCGCGGCGAGCACGAGCCCTTCGACGCAGTCGTCCACGTAGAGGAACTCGCGCGTCGGCGAGCCGTCACCCCAGAGCGTGACGCGGTCGGGGTTGTCCAGCATCTTCCGAATCAGTCCTGGAATGACGTGTGACGTTTCGAGGTCGAAGTTGTCGCGCGGCCCGTAGAGGTTCGCGGGCAGGAGGAAGATCGAGTCGAGCCCGTACTGCTCTCGATAGGACTGTGCGCCCACGAGGATCGCCTTCTTTGCTACGCCGTACGGCGCGTTGGTCTCCTCGGGATAGCCGTTCCAGAGGTCGTCTTCGCGGAACGGTACGGGTGCGAACTTCGGATACGCGCACACGGTGCCGGCGATGACGAGCTTGTCGAGACCGTGTTTGCGCGAGAGCTCGAGGACGTGCGCGCCCATCATCAGGTTCGCGTACCAGAACCGGCCCGGATTCAACCGGTTCGCCCCGATCCCGCCCACCTCGCCCGCGAGGTGGAACACGCGCTCGGGCCGCATATCCTCGAACAGTCGGACCGCGTCATCCCAGTTCGTGAGGTCGTAGTCCGCGCGGCGCGCGACGTGGACGTCGTGGCCGTTGGCCTGCAGGTGTTCGACGAGGTGCGACCCGAGAAAGCCGCCACCGCCTGTGACGAGGATCTTCATGCGGGAGCGCGCGTCTGCGACAGCCAGTCGACCCGGCCGATCCAGCGGGGGCGGTTCTCCGCAAACCACGCGATCGTCCGCGCGATCCCGTCCTCCCACGAGACGTGGGGATCCCAGCCGGTCTCACGGTTGAGCTTCTCGTAGCCGACCCTCAGCGCCATGACCTCACTGGCTCCCGGCCGGTAACGATCGGCGGTCGAGACGATCTCACGAGCTTCCCAATACCCTTGCTCGCGCCCCACGCGGAGGATCATTTCGGCCCACTCACGCATCGAGACGTTCTTTCCCTGGCCGTAGACGTAGAGGTCGCCGGGGATCCCACGCGCCGCGACCACGAGGTGCCCGCGGACTCCATCGGTGCAGAAGCAGAAGTCGCGCATCGGCTCGAGCTGGCCGAGCTCGACGGTCTCCCGCGTGAGAGCCTGAGTGATGATCGTCCCGGTGACGTAGCGCGGGTTCTGGCGCGGCCCATAGTTGTTGAACATCCGCGTGACGACGCCGGGCACGCCGAACGCGTCGTGGTAGTTCATGGTCAGGAAGTCCGCGGCAACCTTCGAGGTCGCGTAGATCGACTTCGGATTGATCGGCGAGCGCTCGTGGAGGATCAAGCCGCCCTCCTCGTCGAAGTCGTGATGGTGCGCCACGTCCTCGTGCACGTTCCCGTACTCCTCCGAGGTGCCTGCGGTGTCGAACTTCTCGAGCTCCAGACCGTTGTCGACGATCGACTGGAGCAGGTTCAGGGTTCCGATGGTGTTCGCCGTCACCGTTTCGTACGGGCGGTGCCACGATTCGCCGACGTGCGCCTGCGCGCCGAGATGGAAGACGTAGGGCTTGTCGGGCGCGTGGAGCAGCTCCCTGATCAGGTAGTCGACCGACGTCTTGTCGGTCAGATCCGCGAAGTGCACCTTGAGCCGCTCGCGTAGCGGGCCGATGTTGTTCAGCGCGCCGCTCGAGGTTGCGCGCACGAACGCATGCACATTTGCGTCCAGCTGCACGAGCGCATCGGTGAGGTGCGAGCCCATGAAGCCGTCGGCCCCGGTGACCAGGCAGGTCCTGCCGGTGAAGAAGTCGCCGAAGTCCCGCCGGAGCTCAGCGACGGCATCGTCCGTCCAGGTGGAGTCGTGTTGGTCTGCTTTCATGCAGCGGTGCCCGCCGACGAGCAGCCCAAGGGTAGCCCGGAGCGCGGCCGGAGTGCCGTTCGAAGCGGCGCCTTTACAGGTCTCTCATATGTGATCCTGAGCCTGGCCGCCGCGGTCGCCGGTGCCTTTCTGGCGCACAAGTTCGGGCGGAACCGCGAGACGGACGGCTTCATGGCCGCCTACGGCGTCTACCTCGTGCTCGTGCTCGGCGCGCAGGCCTTCCGGATGGTCGTCGTTCCAGACCTGACTCGCGCCCAGGCGGAAGGGCGGCTCGGCTCGGAGTTTCGGGCCTACGCACTGGCTTTCCTGGCCGTGGCCATTCCCGCCACCGTCCTGACGGCGCTCTTCTCGCATTTCTGGGGCGAGCTGTTCACCGGGCGGCTGCCGGAGGAATCGGCTGCCGTCGAACCGGCTGCGGGTGCATCGCGGCGTCCCGCTCCGGCTTGGTCATCGACTTTGGCGGCTCTTGTATGGCGCAGCTGTGCCGGTAGCTCTTCAAGGCCTTTACGTGATCGGGCTCCGCTTCGCGGCGGGCACAGGAGAGGGCAGCGTCACGAGCCTGTCGTACGCGTATCTCCTTGCAGCGACGTTCGTCAGCGCGACCGCGTTTTCGCTGTCGCTCATCTCTGCAGCACCGTTGACCCGCCGTGGTGTCGATCCCGAGACCGCGGCGGATCATGTCGTGCACTCAACGTGGATCTCGCTCGCTTTCGTCGGCGGCGCCGCCGGGCTCGTAGCGCTCGTCGGCGGGCGGGTGATCACTGCGGTGCTCGGCGAAGCATTCTCGGGCCACATCGGTGACCAGCTCGGGCGGCTTGTCATATTTCTCTCGCCGTGGATGGTGGCGAACGCGGCGTTCCTGATCATGTATCCGCTGCTGTTCGTCATGCACCGCACACGCCTGCTGATCCCGCTGGCGATCGCCGCGGTCGTCGTCGACATTCCCATCTCGATCGCCGGCCGCGCCCTCTGGGGTCTGACCGGGGTGACGGTCGCGCTCGGCGTCTCGACGCTCCTCGTCGTGCTCGCCCTGATGGCCTCGCTCGCACCTCGCATGCTGGCTCTGACCGTCGTCGGGCTAGGGCGCCTCTCAATCCTCGTCGCGGCGGCGACCGCGCTCGCCTTCGGCGGCGCTTCGCTCCTCCTCAGCGCGGTGCCGGCGGCCGCGGCGGGGCTGGCGCTCTATGCCCTGCTGCTGGTGGCGATGCGCCAGCTCGGCCTGGCCCAGGCATGGCACTACGTGCGTGCCCTCCACTGACAGGCGCACCCCGTACAATCATCCGAATGTCCGGGCCGGAGGCGAAAAATCCGGCGCCTGCAGGTATTTCCTCGCCGGAGGAGATCGATGTCGCCGCCCTGTTCGATCGGCTCCCTGGCCGGTTACGGCCGAGCACCCGGCCGGCGGCGGCCCCAAGGGAGTCGTCAAGCGCTTCCTCCGAAAGCTCATGCGCTGGTACGTCGAGCCGCTTGCCGCCGACCAGCGTGTCTTCAACGACTCCGTCCTGAAGCTCGTCGACGCCCTGTCCGAGCGGGCCGACTCCTCCGCGGCCGCACGGGAGCAGGCCGAGCGACTCGTGCACGAGTTGGAGGAACGGCTGGCGCGTCTCGAGCGCCGCGGCCCGGCCACCGGTGGCGCGCCCGCGCCCGCGACGGTTGCGACACAACCGACCGCCGCGTCGGTTCCGGACTACTTCGCTTTCGAGAGCAGGATGCGCGGCAGCGTCGAGTCCGTCCGCGAGCGCCAACGACGCTACCTCGACGATCTGCGGCACGACGTGCCCGTGCTCGACATCGGCTGCGGGCGTGGCGAGCTGCTGGGGCTCTTACGCGAGGCCGGTGTGGAGGCACGCGGCATCGATGCCGACGCCGACATGGTCGCGTACGCCCGCGGCGACGGCCTCGAGGTCGAGCAGGCAGACCTCATCGAGTACCTCGAACGAGTAAGGGCGGGCTCGCTTGGAGCGATCTTCATGGGCCAGGTCGTCGAGCACCTGCCGGCCTCGACGCTCGTGCGAGCCCTCCGGCTCGCCGCCGCGAAGCTGCGACCCGGCGGCCTTCTCATCGCAGAGACGATCAATCCTCTCTCACCGATCGCGCTGCACAACTACTTCGCAGACCTGACGCACGCGCAGCCGCTCGTGCCCGAGACGCTCGAGCTACTCGCCCGCCAATCGGGATTCGCGGAGACGGAAATCAAATTTCTCAACGAGCCCGAGCGGCTGACCGAGCCCGACGACCCGGTGATCGCCGCCAACGTCCGCCGCCTGAACGACCTCCTCTTCGCCCCGCTCGACTACGCCCTCGCGGCGCGAACGGCTACGCATGAGTAGTAGTGGCGCGGAGACGTTCCGCTCGTGACACGGACACGTGACGGCTTCCTCTCTAGCGTGTCGGTGGGCGGGCGTGGTGGGACCCGGTCACTCGCGCGTGTACCTCTAGAAGGCCGGAGATGAGGATCGCCGTTTGCGCACCGCAAGTCCCGTTCGAGCGCGGCGGAGCAGAAATCTTCGCGGACGATCTGGTCGGCGAGCTCCGCGCTCGCGGGCACGAGACGGATCTCGTCACCGTTCCCTACAAGTGGTATCCGGGCGAGCGCGTGCTCTCGCAGGCCTTCCTCTGGCGGCTGCTCGATCTGAGTGAATCCGACGGACGCCCGATCGAGCTGGCAATCGCGACGAAGTTTCCCTCCTATGCAGTCCGCCATCCGAACAAAGTGGTGTGGCTGCTGCACCAATTCCGGCAGGCCTACGAGCTCGACCGCACCGAGCTCGGGCAGTTCGGTGAGAGCGCGGAGGAGCGCGCGACGCGCCGCGCCGTCCAGCGGCTCGATCGCGTGGCTCTCGGTGAGGCGAAGAAGGTGTTCGCAACCTCCCGCAACGTCGCCGACCGGCTGCAGCGCTCGACGGGAATCGCCGCGGAGGTGATGCCGCACCCGCCGCAGAAGCTGCCGTACCGCACTGAGAGCTACGACGACTTCGTGCTCTCGGTGGGTCGCCTGGACCGCGCAAAGCGCCACGAGCTGCTGCTCGACGCGCTGGCCACCGACTCGACGCTGCACTGCGTGATCGTCGGCGACGGTCCGGACCGCGAGCGGCTGGAGGACGTTGCGCGCAGGCACGGGCTCGACGGGCGCGCGCGCTTCACCGGGCGGATCGACGAAGAAGAGCTCGCAGGGCTCTACGCACGTTGCCTCGCCGTGTACTACGCACCGGTGGACGAGGACTTCGGCATGGTCCCGTACGAAGCGTTTCTCGCTGAGAAGCCGGTCGTCACCACGACGGACGCCGGCGGGCCGCTCGAGGTCGTGACCGATCGGACGACCGGGCTCGTGATCGAGCCGCGCGCTGCGGCGCTTGCTGAGGCGTGCTCCTGGCTCCGGGACCACGTCGACGACGCGCGCGCGTGGGGACGGGCTGGAAAGGAGATTGCGCGCCGCGTGTCTTGGGACGAAACGATCGCGCGCCTCCTCGCGTGAGGTTCCTCACGTCTCTGAGCCGTTGGTTGCGGTGCGAGGCCGGAGGGCACGGTGCTAAACAGGACAGGCCCGGAGAGCATCGTGCCGTCAGCAACGGCAGCCTTGCGCGGAGCCCGGCTCCGCCGTGCGGGAGCGGAAGGCGGTCAGTGGCGTGAGGGTTGCCTATTACTCCCCGCTTCCGCCAGAACGGTCAGGAATAGCCGACTACTCCGCGCTCCTTTTGCCAGCACTCGCAGAGCTCGTGGAGATCGCCGTCGTGCGGCGCGGACGCACGCGGCCCGTTGCCGCCGACGTTGCGCTTTACCACGTCGGCAACGATCCGGAAGCGCACGGCTGGATCGTCGACGCGCTTAAACGACGAGCGGGCGTGGTCGTCCTGCACGACTTCGTCCTTCACCACCTCGTCGCAGGGCTCACGATCGGCCGGAAGGACGGCCATGGCTATCTCGCTGCCATGGAGCGCGACGCCGGCATTCCCGGACGCCTGCTCGCGCACGGCGTTCTCGACGGGCGTGTGTCTCCCCCGTGGGAGACACGGCCCGACGAGTTCCCGCTCGCCGGCGAGGTGCTCGCCAACGCTACCGGCCTGATCGTTCACTCGCACTATGTGGAGGAACGCGTGCTCGAGGCCGGCTACCACGGTCCGATCTGGCGGATCGACCATCCCGCGTGGCCCGCGGCAGAGGTTCTCTCCGCGCAGATCGAGGGCCGGCCGTTGTTCGGCTGCTTCGGCCATCTCAATGCGAGCAAGCGCATTCCCCAGTTGGTCGAGGCGTTCGGCTTGGTGCGAAAGCGTCATCCGACCGCCAAGCTCCTGCTGGTCGGATCCGCATCGCCCAGCTACGACGCGGAGCGATTCGCAGTGGAGGGCGTCGAGCGCATCGGCTACGTCGAAGAGCAGCAGCTCTGGTCGCTCATGGCGGCGTGCGACGCGTGCATCTCGCTGCGCTCGCCCACGATGGGAGAGACCTCGGGAAGCGCCATCCGCGCGCTCTCGCTCGGACGGCCGCTCGTCGTCAGCGATCTCGGCTGGTTCTCCGAGTTGCCGGACGACCTCGCGCTGAAGGTGCCCGTGGACGAGGACGAGATCGCGTCGCTCGCGACCGCCCTGGAGTTGCTTGCCTCGAGCGAGGCCACGCAGCTCGCGATGAGCGATGCGGCGCGCGCATACGTGCGGAGTACGCACGATCTCGGACGTGTCGCAGAGAACTACGCGACCGCGCTCGAAGAAGGCGCAGGGGGAACCACTGTCGCGGACGCAGTCGTGGCCGAGGTTGCGCAGGCGGCCGCCGAGATCGGCATCGAGCCCGGGACACCCTTCGCGGCGGAGCTCGCAGGCCGGCTCGACGACGTCGGGCTGGCCCGCAACGGCCGGCCGGAACCGGCGCCCCCGCCGACGCGCAGCCCTCTGGCCCGCGTTCCCGTCTGGGCCTGGCTCGCCGGGCTTATTGTCCTCTCCGCGGTCTTTCGCTACGGCCTGTCACGCCGCGTCGTCGCCCCGTGGATCATGGTCGACGAGCTCATCTATTCGGAGCTCGCCAAGAGCTTCGCGCAGACAGGCCACTTCCTCATCCGAGACGTGCACCACGGCGCATACGGCGTCGTGTATCCGGTGTTGATCGCGCCGGCCTGGCGTGTCTTCGGTTCCGTGCAGGACGCGTACGCCGCTGCGAAGGCGATCGGCTCGGTGCTGATGTCGCTGACCGCGATTCCGGTCTACTTTCTCGCGCGCCGCGTAATGACGTCGATTCCTTCGCTGCTCGCAGCGTTGCTGGCCGTCGCCGTGCCGTCGCTGATGTACACGGGCACCCTGATGACAGAGACCGTCTTCTATCCGCTGTTCGCGTGCGTGGCGCTGGCCCTCGTGCTCGCGCTCGAGCGCCCGACGATCCAGCGGCAGCTGGTGCTGCTCGGACTCTGCGCGCTCGCGTTCCTGACCCGCTCGCAGGCGATCGTTCTCCTTCCCGCAGTCGCGACGGCGCCGCTGCTTCTCGCGTGGCTGGACCGACGCCGCCTGCGGATGCTCGCCGACTTCCGCGTTCTCTACTCTGCGCTCGCCGCTGCCGTAGTGGCCGTGCTGGTCGTCCAACTCGCCCGTGGCCACTCCCCGTACGACGTGCTGGGCAGCTACAGCGTGACCGGCCACGCAACCTACCGGCCTGATGAGGTGCTCAAGTGGGTCGTCTTCCACGTGGCCGAGCTCGACCTCTACGTCGGCATCGCACCGTTTGCAGCGCTCGCGCTCCTGACCTTCGTCGGCCGCTCGCTCGACCGTCCGCTCCGCGTTTTTCTCGCCGCGGCGCTGCCGCTGACGGCCTGGTTGTTGCTCGAGGTCGGCGCGTTCGCATCGGCGCTTTCGCCTCGCATCCAGGAGCGCAACTTGTTCTACGTCGCACCCCTCTTCCTGATCGCTCTTCTGGCTTGGATCGAGCGCGGGATGCCGAGACCTCCTCGCGCCGCCGCGACTGCGGCCGTGCTCGCGGCCGCGCTGCCCGGAGCGATTCCGTATCACCGCCTCATCGACACCTCGGCAGAGTCGGACACCCTCGCCTTGCTGCCGCTCTGGTGGCTCCAGGAGACGATCGTCGGGCTCGACACGATCCCGGTCGTGGTCGTCGCAGCGGCTGCTGCGATCGGCCTCCTCTTTTTCTCCATCTCGGCGCGTTACGCGCTCGTCCTACCTGCGGTCGTGCTGCTCTGGTTCGCGTTGGCGACGGAGCGAATCGAGCGCTTCGATCACGGCTTCCCGAAGGCGTCAGTCGGTGCGCTCTACCAGGGGATCACCGCGCCGAAGCGCGACTGGATCGACGCGGCGGTGGGCCGAGATGCCGACGTGGCGTTCGTCTACTCCGGCAGGGATCGAACACACCACCCGGACACGCTGTGGGAGAACGAGTTCTTCAACCGCAGCATCGGACCGGTGTACGACCTCCGCCAGCCGTCGATGGGCGGCCTGCCCGAGACCCGGGTGACGCCACGGACCGACGGTGTGCTGGTGGCCGACGGGAAGCCGGTGCGCCACGTCTACGTCCTGAGTGAGGAGAGCCTCCCGCTCGCAGGCACCGTCGTCGCGCGTGACGAGGGCAGGGGAATGGCGTTACGGCGGACTGACGGGCTCGTGCGGATCGGCTACCGCGTGCGCGGCCTCTATCCGAACGACACCTGGTCCGGTAGACGCGTCACCTACACACGGCTTCGCTGCGCAGGCGGTGCGGTCACGGCGCAGTTGAGCCGCGACCCGAATCTCGTCAGCCGTCCGCAGACCGTGCGGGCAGACGGCAGGAGCGTGACGTTCCGTTCCAATGACGAGGCGACACTGACCGTCCCGCTGCACCCACACGGGGGGGTCTGCGTAGCGACCTTCACGGTGAGTCCCACAGCCGTCCCCGGGCCCACGGATCCGCGGGTGCTCGGCGTGCACTTCCTCGAGTTCCGCTACGCCGCTCCGTGAGGATCGCGTATGACGTCACGCCGCTCTCGCATCCGCGGACGGGCGTCGGCAACTACATCCTCGGCGCTCTGAGGGGGATGGTGAAGGCGGCGGACGGATCGCAGGAGCTGGTCGCCTTCGGTCCGGTCAGCATTCGCGGGCGGAAGCTGCTCGACGAGGCTCTGGCGGACCTTCCGGTCGAGCGGCACATCGCGACGGTGCCATTTGGACACGCGGTTCGCACAGCCTGGAGCCGGCTGGGGCGTCCACCGGCGGAGCGGTTCCTCGGTCACACGGACGTGCTGCATTTCACGGATTGGATGGTCCCGCCGGGACGCCCCCGCGTCCGCGCCACCATGATCCACGATCTGGGTCCGCTGCTCTACCCCGAACGGCTGCATCCGCGTACCGTGCGCATGCACACCGCGACCGCTCGTGCGGCAGCGAGCTGCGACGTCGTGTTCACGAACGCCGAGTACACGGCGAACGACGTCGTCGAACGGCTGCGGATTCCGCGCGAGCGCATCCGCGTCGCGTATCCCGGCGTTGACCCTCGCTACCGGCCCGACGGCGAACGACACGAAAGCGGCGGTCCGTACCTGTTCACGACCGCGACCGAGGACTGGCGCAAGAACCGCGGCGTCGTCGAGGCCGCGCTGAGGCTGCGCGGCGACGACCTCACGTTGGTGTCACTGGGTGACGGTGGTCACGGCTACGTCGCGGACAAGCAACTGCCTGCCCTCTATCGCGGCGCGGAGGTTTTCGCCTACCCGTCGCGGTTCGAGGGTTTCGGGATTCCGATCATCGAGGCGATGGCGTGCGGCATTCCCTGCGTGGTTTCTTCGCACCCCTCGCTGGACGAGGCCTGCGGGGATGCCGCAGTTCGCGCCGATCCGGAGAGCCCCGAGGCCTTCGCGGATGCGATCGGCCGTGCGCTCGCCGAGCGGGAAGAGCTCGTCGCACGGGGCCTGACCCACGCAAGTCGCTTCGATTGGCTCGAAACGGGCCGCATTCACCTCCGGGGCTACGCTGACGCGCTGTGATGCGTGTCGCGATGGACGTCTCCCCGCTCGCTCAGACCCGTGCGGGAACGGCGCGTTATCTGAAAGGGCTGATGCGCGAGCTCGAGCGGCGCGACGACATCGCGGTTTCCACTCGCTCGTTCGGAGGCAAGAGCCGTCTGTCGACGCTGGCGCGCGATGGGATCTGGTACCCGTTCCTGCTCGGTCGCGAACGCGCCGCCGACGTCCTGCATTGTCCGACGTATCGCGGCCCTCTGCGCTCGAGCGTTCCGCTGGTCGTAACCGTGCACGACCTCGCCGTGCTTCGGCACCCGGAGACGTTCAACCGCTGGACGCGGACGTACAGTCCGCGTGTGGTGCCGGGCGTCCTTCGTGCTGCGCGGCGGGTGGTCGCGGTGTCCCAGTTCACGCGGCGTGAGCTCGTCGAGTTGCTCGGAGTGCCGGACGAGAAGATTCGCGTCGTTCCGAACGCCGTCGGTGACGAGTTCACCCGCGAGGGCCCGGCCGAGGACGGGGACTACGTCCTTGCCGTCGGCACGCTCGAACCGCGCAAGAACCTCGACCGCCTCGTCGATGCCGTTCGCCGCACCGACCGTGAGCTTCGTGTCGTCGGCGCGCGCGGCTGGGGCGGGGTCGAAGTCCGCGGCAACGGCGTTCGCTGGCTCGGGGAGGTCGACGATGCAGAGCTCGCACGCCTCTACCGCGGCGCGACCTGTGTTGCGTACCCGTCACTCTACGAAGGCTTTGGGATTCCGGTTCTAGAGGCGATGGCATGTGGTACGCCCGTCGTCACTGCGCGCGGCACCGCCATGGAGGAGGTCGCGGACGGAGCCGCCGTCCTTGTCGATGCGCGCGATCCCGCTGAGATCGCTGCCGGCATCGAACGTGCCGCCGCGGAGCGTGACGCGCTCATTGCGCGCGGTCTCGAGCGCGCACGTGCGTTTCGTTGGGATGCCGTGGCCGCGGCGACGGTCGAGGTTTACCGCGAGGCTGCGGCGTGACCCATCGGCCGCTCGTGCTCGTCGACGCCGACGTGCTCGGACGCCGCCGAACCGGCGACGAGACCTACGTCACGCAGTTGCTGCGCGAGCTCCCCGGTGTTGCGGAAGATCTTCGTATCGCCGCCGTGACGCGAGACCCGGAGCTCGTCCCCGACGGGATCGAGGCCGTGCAGCTTCCCGCTCGATCGCAGGAGTTCCGCATGGCGGTTGCGCTTCCACGTCTGCTGCAGCGGCTTCGGCCCGGCATCGCGCACTTCATCCATGCACTGCCGCTGCGGTGCCCCTCTCCTGCGGTCGTCACCGTGCAGGACCTCTCCTGGGAGAGAGATCCGAGCGTCTTCGGCTTCTGGGACCTCGCAACCTTCAAGGTCTTCGTGCGTCGCGCGGTGCGGAAGGCCGAGCGCGTGCTCGCGATCTCCGAGAGGACGAAGCGCGATCTGATCGAGCTGTACGGGACGCCTCCGGACAAGATCGTCGTCACGCCGCTCGCACCCGATCCGGCCTTCGTGCCGGCCGGCGAGCACGATTCGTTCCTCCTCTTCGTCAGCGCGATCGAACCGCGGAAGCAGCCGCTGGCTGCGATCGATGCAGCGAACGCCGTCGGGCGCAAGCTTGTCGTGGTCGGCCCGCCGAAGGATCCAGAGCTCGCCGCCGAGCTGACGCGACGAGGGGCGGACGTACGCGGGTACGTCCCGAAGGATGAGTTGGTTCGGCTGTACCAGCAGGCCGCGTGCCTGGTCTTCCCGTCGCGCTATGAAGGCTTCGGTCTGCCGCTGGTGGAGGCGATGGCCTGCGGGACGCCCGTTGTGGCGGCGCCCGAAAAGGCGATGCGGGAAGTCGCCGGCGACGCGGCGATCTTCACGGATGACCTCGCCGACGGCGTGCGCCGTGCGCTCGCGGACCGGGCGCGACTTTCCGCCGTAGGGCTCGAACGGGCCAAGACATTCTCCTGGCGCGAGACTGCGCGGATCACCGCCGACGTCTACCGAAGCGTGCTCGCAGGGTGAAGGTTTCGGGCGTCTTCGTGGCCACCGGCCCCGGTGAGGTCGAGTTGCTGCGCGCGTCGCTCCCTGCGTTGCGACCTCAGGTCGACGAGCTTGTCGTCGTTGCAAACGGCCCGGAGAGTCGTCCGGGCGACTTCGCCGCCGACGCACACGTAGTGGAGAACGACCGTACGCTCGGCTTCTCTGCCAACGTCAACAAGGGCATTGCGGCGACGAGCAGCGACTACGTCGTGATCGCGAACCCGGATGCCGTGCCCGAGCAAGACTGCGTTTCCGAGCTCGTTGCGTTCGCCGATGCGCATCCGCGCTGCGGAATCGCCGGACCCAAGATGATCAATCCCGACGGCACCGTGCAGGCTTCGCGGCGAAGCTTCCCGACGGTCGGCGGAACAATCGTACGGCGCACCCCGCTGCGCTCGCTGTTCCCACCGTTGCGCTGGCAGCGGCGGCACTACCTCCTCGACGCGCCAGATGACGAGCCGCTTCAAGTGGACACGATGCTGGGCGCTTTCCTGCTCATGCGCCGATCGATGCTCGAAGAGATCGGCGGGTGGGACGCGGGCTACAAGCTCTACGTGGAGGACATCGACCTCAGCTACCGCGCGATGAAAGCCGGGTGGGAGCGGTGGTGGGTGCCGAAGGCCGTCGTCCACCACGAATACCAAGCCGTGATCGACAAGCACTTCCTCACGCGCCGGAACCTCTGGCACCTGCACGCGATGCTCCGCTTCCTGCGTAAGCATCCCGAACGGCTCTTCGCCCTGCGATGACCGGAGGGAAATACGACATCCAGGCGGAGCGCTGGTCCGAGACCGCGTATGCAGATACGGCGGCGTATCTGGCTCACCGCGGCCGGCTCGTGTTCTCCGTCGGTCCACCGCTCGAGCGAGGCGACGCGGTCCTGGATCTCGCCTGTGGCGACGGCGGCCTCGCGGATCACCTGCCGGCCGTGCGCTACTCAGGCGTGGATGCGAGCCCCGAGATGGTCAGGGCCGCCAACCGGCGCGGCCGCGACGTCGTCCTCGGCGACCTCAACGACTACGAGCCGTCGCATCCGGTTGCGGCTACCGCGTGCTTCCGGGCGATCTACTACGCGCGCGACCGTGCGGCCTTCTTCCGACGCGTCGCGCGGTACACGGAGCGGAAGTTCGTCTTCGATCTGAATCCGCGCCAGTACCGTCTCGAGGACGTCCAGGCGGACTTGCGCCTCGCAGGGTTCGATCAGCTCGAGCTACGACCGTTCTTCTCGCCACAGCGATTCGCGCTACCACGACCGGTGGCGGGCGCGCTCCATTCGCTCGAGCGGAGTGGGCCGCTGGCACGGCTCCTGCTCGCGGTGCGCTTCAGTTACTTTTGCGCGGCTTTCCGGGGCGGCAAGAACACGTAGTTCACCTGCGCTCCCAGGTGACGGTTGTCGCCCTGGTCCGGTGACAGCTCTTTCGGAACGAAGGTCGGTGTCATCGTCACTTCGACCCGGAAGCGGGGCCCGGGTGCGCGGAAGATGAGGACTCGTTGCTGCTTGCTGCGGATGTCGAACCGTCTGACCTCGGTCGGCTTACCGAGATGTGGCTGGTGGTCGTCGCCGATCACGATGGGGCCGATCGCGACTGTGGCGTGTCCAGTCATCTCGTTCGCCCCTTGGGGTGGCCCGGACAAGACGACGCGCATGCGTCCCGCGCGGTTGCGGTCGGTCGCGTAGCGCGTGTAGGAGCTGAACGACCCCATCCACCCGTCTGGGTAGACGTCGGTCACCGCCCCGCCCAACCTCAGCGGCGGAGCGATCTTGACAAGGCGCCACTTCTCGAGCCCACCACCTGCGCGGTGGAGATGCGTCGCGACCGTCTTCCCCACGACGTCGATGCCTTGCTCCTCGACCACGTAGGGATAGCCCCAGTCGCCGCAGCGATCGCGGCTGCAAAGTGCGCCGTCGGCTGGCCGAGGATCCGGCGTCAGGAACGGCCCCGGCCCCTGCGCCGTCCCATCGAGGCTCCAGACCGCCTTGATCGAGCGGTTCCAGAATTCGGTCAGCCACTCGCCGTTCTGATCAGCCATCTGCTGCCCGATGTACAGCGTCGATGCCCCGTGAGTTACATCGTCAACCCAGGTGAACGGCGCGCGGATGTTTTCCTCGAAGCGGTCGGACGCGCGATTCGACGCTGATGCGAAGGAGATCTCGGCGGTGAGATTCCAGGCGACGATACCCATCGCAACCGCGAGAACGAGCCAAGTCGCACCTCGGCCGATGAAGCGCGGCGCGAGCAGGAGGGCGATCGAAAACCCGAGCAGCGCGAGCAGTCCGATCTTCGCGCCCGTGGGATCGATCTGCAGGTAGCGATTCGCCTGCTGCAGGATCGCGAGCCCTGGCGCGTTGTAGGAGAGATCCTGACCCATGTCGTAGGGCGTGGTCAGGATCAAGACGAGGGCGAATGCCGCCGAGGCTGCGAGTGCGATCGGGTGGAGGCGGCGATGCTCGAGCCAGAGCGCAGTGCCAGTGAACAGGAGCGGTGCGAGATAGATGAGGTTGCGCTCGTAGGTGTACGTGCCGAACGTGATCGACACGTATGCCGCCTTCACGGCGGTGTACATACCGAATGTGATGATGGCGGCGAGCAAGAGGCTGCGGAAACTGCGCAACTCCTGACGCGCCGCCTCACCGGGTGCACGCCAGAGTGCAGCAAGCCCCGCGACCACGGGCAGCACGCCGAGGCCGATTGTCAGCGCTCCGGCCGCGTTCAAGGTGAGGTCGAGCATCCGACCTTTATAGAGGCGGGTCGTATAGTTCCACTCGAGCGAGGTATGACCGAGCACAGCGCTGACCATCACGACGGCGCCGACGACAAGCGTCACGAAGCCCACCCAATCCCAGGCGCTCCAGCTCCCGCGCCACCGGTCGACGTACTCGGACCGCCAGAGCAGGAACGCTCCGGCAAGCAGGAAGACCACAGGGATCATGGCGAGCTCGCCGCGCACGAGCGGCGCGATCACAGACGCGACCACCGCGCCGCCGATCCACCAGCGCGATGGTGTGATCAGCGCACGCAGGATGAGGAAAAGCGCCAGAGTCGACCAGAAGTACGCGAACGGCTCCTCGACGATCATCGACGAGTACGCGACGGCGGGAATCGCCGCGGACGCTCCGGCGACGAAGAGCGCCGGTCTGCGGCCGACGAACAGGCGGGCGAGCCCGTACGCGGGAAACGCCGTCGCGGTCATCACGATCACCGTCAGGTACTTCACCGTCGCGTAGGCGGCGTGGAGGTTGTCGATCAGCCACGCCGGCGCGAGCACGTAAGTCCAGAGCGTCGTGAAGGAATACGGGTCGCCGCGCCGCGCCGCATGGCCGGTGTCGGCGATCGCGCGCGAGAGCTGAGTGAGCTCCAACTCGTCGCCGAAAAGCCAGGGCGTCTTGTGCGCCCAGGCCTGGATCACGTAGACGATCGCAAGCCAGAGGAAGATGCTGAGCAGCGGCACGGCCGCCAGCAGGCGATCTGCCAGCGTTCGTTCAGCCGGCGTCGTTCGCGCGGTCACGACAGCCATTCGCGAATCAGTCGGCTGTTGCGCCGAGGACGGCGC
>WNGE01001864.1_pt1 | contig 31183 bp, 21 predicted proteins | sample 5400651 | NCBI WGS metagenome assembly WNGE01 (sample SAMN13153370, study PRJNA577476) | soil metagenome | isolation source: 60 cm soil or saprolite under grassland replicate 2 | place: USA:California | collected 2016-06-15
TCATGGGCGCGGCGTCTTGACGCACGAGTGACGCACGGATAGAAAGAGGCCCGCCCCTCATGACGAGAAACGAGCCTCTGACCTGCGTCGGGGTGGCCGGATTTGAACCGGCGGCCTCTTCGTCCCGAACAAGGTCCACCGAAGCTGCCGACCAGGACGATTCGGCGTTGCCGCAGGACAGAGGCTCCTCTTGAGTTCCGTTCAGAGCCGTTGGGAGACGTTCAGGACCATGATCGGCTCCCAGTCGGCTCCCACCGGATGCCCGATTGGAGCGTGCTCGTGATCGGCAAGTACGAAGAGGTCTCGATTCCCGGTTCGGCCGCCCGCTCCTCACATGAGGGCACATCCAGCCGTGACGTACCGCCGCCTCGCCGGCCAGCACGTCGCCGATGTCCCGCTCGCCGCCGACCACATCACCGCGCTCGCCTCCGCCGGCGAGTGGCTGCCCGGTCCGGCGCACACCGCGCTGGCCCGGCCGGGCTGGTGGCGTCACCACGACAGCGACTGGACCGGCACCTGGCTCCAGATCGCGACCCAGGCACGAGGCCACTCCGCAGAAGCGCTCACCACTATCGCCAAGGCCGCGCTCACCGGCGCCATCCAGCACGCCAGGCCCAGCTTCCGCACCCAGCGGGTACCAGCAGATCGTCGTCCTCGCCCTCCTCGGCTGCCATAACGTCGGCCAGGCGTCCCCGGACGGCCGGCTCGGCCAGCTCGCCGAAAAATCACCGCCCGGCCTGCCTCGCCGCCAGCCCTACGTGCTGAGGCTCTCATCAGCGAACTCCGGCAGCGAGCCGTTCCCGACGCCGAGGACGTCGCCCGGCGCCTGCTCCCAGGTACCGACCTGCCCTAGACCGCGCCAGGCAGGCGCCGGCCGGCGCACAGATCTAGCGCTCAGCGAGCAGGCCGCGGGCCCAGCGCGGGTGGCCTGGCGGGCGCCAGATTGGCGAGCGGCGCGACCAGCGGAGGGAGACCGCCGCCGAACAGGACCAGGAGGGTCTTGTGACGGGCGCGGGTGAGCACGACGTACAGCAGCCGGGACCCGACGGGGAACGGGGAGCCTTCGGTGCCGTAGAAGTCGTTGCTGCGGAGCACCACGACGGTGGCGTCAGCCTCGCGGCCCTTGGTCTGATATAGACCCATGAGCTGGACGGGGACCGGGTCGGCGTCCGCGGCATAGGTCAGCAGGCTGGCCCGCTGACGGCTGACGGCCCGGTCCAGGAGGGTGAGCGCGCTGTCGGCCCTGGTCGCGTGGCGGGCGGAGCGGGTGACCAGGGGGTGCAGCTGCCGGGCAGCACGCCGCCACGGGCGCTCGCCGCGGGTGAAGCCGAGCAGCCGATGCGCCTGGCTCGCGAGATCCGCGGCGGCTGTGAGGCTGGAGCCCGACAGCTCAAGGCGGAGCTGGTCGAGCCGCCCGGCGAGCGACGCGGGCAGCGGGCGTGCGCCGAGGATCATCCGCGCCAGCTCCGGTGCGGATTTGCCGCGTTCGTTGCTGGTGACGGAGACGGCCAGCTGTGAGCGGACCAGGTCCCAGTCGGCGGTCCCGCCGGCGAAGGCGACCATGGCGTGCTGGGCGTCGAGCGCGGCGGTGACGGACTCAGGCAGCCCGATGATCTCGTGGTCCACGCCGGAGTGCTGGAGCTGGTCGGACAAGTCGGTGGTGGAGTCGACGTGGTGGCTGAACACCCCGACGGTGTGTCCTTCGGATAGCAGGTCGCGCACCACCGCCGCGACGGTTGCCGCCTCGTGTGCGGGGTTGAGTCCCGCGTGGACCTGGAGCCGCCCGGTGGCGAGCGCCGTGGTGACCGCGTCGTGGCTGAAGTCGCGGACCCGGATCGCTGCCGCGGCGGCGGGCAGGACACCGGTCGGGTCGCGGTGGGATGCCTCGGGAAGGGTGATCTGGCGTGCTCCGGCCAGGGCGAGCGCCGCGTCGAGCCGTTCTGGGCCGACCCCGACCGCGCCGGGGAGGCTTGCATAGATGCACTGGTTCGGGTCGCCGAGCAGCAGCAGTCGCGCGTCGCCGCGGATGGCCGTGAGCAGCCGGAACTGGCTCTCGTCGGTGTCCTGGAACTCATCGCACACGATCAGGGACCAGCGGGACCGCAGGTGCGCCGCGATGGCGGGGACCTGGCACAGCCGCAGTGCCAGCGGCACCATCTCCTTGTACCGGATAGCTCCGGCGGGCTGGAACAGCTTGACCTCGGATTCGGTGGCCAGCACCGGCTCGGGCCGCCCGGCAGCGGACCCGAACCGATCGATCAGGCTCCACCCGAACGCGTGGTACGTGGTGATCTCCACCTGGTCCTGGTACGTGCCCAGGATGCCAGTGGTGCGGTCGAGGATCTGGGCGACCGCCGCGCGGGAGAACGACAGAAACAGCGCCCGCGATCGCCGGGTCCCGAGCCGGCTCGCCGCCTCTAGGTCGTGGCGTTCCAGGCAGGCGCGGACGGCGGCTGCGGCGGTGCTCGTCTTGCCGGTGCCGGCGCCGCCGAGCACCAGCAGCACCGGGTCGTCAGCGTCGATGACCTGCCGCTGGACGGGGGTCGGCTGGTAGATCACGGGTTCTTCAGCTCCGTGAGTACCTGCTGCCCGGCCGGCCGGGTGAGGGTATCCAGCACCCCGGCGGCCAAGGGGGGAACGGTGCAGTCCGGGAGTGCGGCCACGAATGGCTGGTGCAGGCCATTCTTCTGCTTCAGCTGCTTGACGATGGTCTCCTCCAGCTCCGCGTCCGGGATGTGATCGACGTCCAGGCCGAGCCCGTACAGGTCGTTGATGGCGCAGAGCGCGGCACGCTGCGCGTCCGCCGGGAGGCCGCGGGCCAGGGCGCGCTCGACCGCGGTCCGCTCCGGGAGCCGGATGACCTGCTCGGCCAGGCCGTCCAGGTAGGCGAGGAGGTCGGTGTCGCTTCCCGGCTTGTCGTTGTCGATCACCACGCGGACGTGAAAGCCCAGTTCCCGGGCCAGGCGGGCCAGCTTGGGGAGCTGCTCCTTGCCGCCGCCGCCGCTGATCCCCGCCGCGATCATGCGCACGCCGTACGCGGCGGGCGGCAGCGTCCCGGAGTCCGTCAGTCGGCGTTCCGCGACCGCGCCGTATCCCTCCAGGTCGTGCGGGCCTTCCAGCAGGGCCACCGACCGGGTAGTCATCGCCGGGAGCAGGAGCAGGTGCAGCTGGCGGCGGGCGAGGCGGGCCTTCTTGTCGGTGGTCGCGGCGAGCTGATGGTGCCGCCGTCCGCCGTGGCTGCGGGTCAGCCGCAGTACTTCGGTGGGATCGAACGCGCGGACCACTTCCGGGCGCCGGGTCGACAGCCAGACCTGGCCGCTGGCCCGCCGGAGGACGGCGGCCAGGAAGTCGCCGGACGCGGCATCCAGGTCGTCGCCGAAATCGTCGGCCAAGACGACGGCGCCGCCGATGTCGGCGGCCGTCATCGCCTCGGCGACCGCAAGCACACCCGTCGCCGTGGAGCCGTGCGCCGGCAACGGCAGCGGCCCGGCCTCATCCAGGGCCAGGGCGGGCTGCAGTCGGCGCAGCAGGGCGTCGACCGAGCCATCGTCGGCGACGAATCCGACCCTGCCCGCCGGGTTCGGAGCCGGCATGCCGAGTACGCAGGCAGCACCCCCGTCCAGGATGCTGTTCAGCACCTCCTGAACAGGCTTCACGCTCGCGATCTTGCCGGCCGCGGCGCTGACATCGTCGCCGAGCTCCGTGATGGCCGCCCGGACGGCGTCCGCGTCCTTATCGCTGACCATGCTGCGGAACACCCCGCCCGACCTCAGCTGCAGCGGTATCCCCGGGCCGATCACCACGGCAGCGAGCATGTCCCGCTCCAGCCGCGGAACCGGGGCACCCGTGGCCGCGTACTCCCAGGCGTGGTCGTAGTCGGCGAGCACCTCATCGAAGCAGATCCGGTACCGGACCCGCACCCCCAGCACCCCGCCGGCGGCCTGCTCCTCGGCCGCAGGGAGCCCCGTCGCGGGGTCGATCAGCTCAAGGCGGTCATCCAGGTCCTGTTCAAGGTCGCCGCCCAGCCCGAGCAGCGTCACCTCGACGACCGTCTCCCCGTCAGCCGCATCCTCCTGCTGATCCGGGGCCGTCCGGTACAAGTCGGACAAGTCCGGTATCCGCGACCAGCTGCGCGGGTCAAGCGCACGGCGAAGGCCCATGATCAGGTCGCTGCGGCCGGCCCGCGGCTCGCCCACCACCACGGCATGCCGGGCCGGCATGATCACCTGGTCCGCGTACCCGCGGAACCTGTGCAGGCCCACCCGCGCAACATGCATGACGTCCCCGTTCCGAAATCTGACGCAAAGGGATAAGCCGGCCGGTGGCTCGCCGTCAGCCGGATGTGTTCATCAGGTGTGCCAACGCCACAACAGGGGAGCGACGGAACCCGGCAACCCATAGCCAGCGGCGGAGAGCGCTGCAACTGCGCCCGGCCCCCTGCAAGGCGGTGACCGTTACATGGTCCGGCATCGCCGCCGCAGCAGGCAAATCAGATTCCACTCCGCCGCCGGCGGCAACGTCCCGGGCGCGGGCCGCGCAGGAAGAGGCCGGGCACTGCGGCCGCCGCCCGCGCTCCTGGCGGGCTCGGCCGCGATGCGCACCGCCGTCCCGGGCCTGTGCGGCACCGTGATTGTGCGGCGGGCCTTCATCGCGAACGTGCGCAGCTTCGCCGGCTTCAGCGCGGTGCTGCTCGCGATGCTCATGCGCACCGTGGGCACCTCCACTGTGATCGCGGACGTCGGCAACCGGCCTGGCGCGCATGATCACGAGAACATCCCCGAGGACAATTCGCGCAACGGCGTGACGATCGCCGTCAAGACCGGTGACAACGCGGGCGAGGGCGCCGCCATGACCGCGGATCTTGTCCGGTTCCTTCCCGGGTCAGGCGGGCGCCCCGCTGGCGACTGGCCCTTCGGCGGGTCGATCAGCACGACGGCTGCCGGCCGTTACCGCTGGCATGCTTGACGTCATGGAGACGCCAGCACACGAACGGCGGCAGATCGAGGAGTACCATGCTCCCAGTCCGGGGATGACTTCGAGATCGAGCACGTGGAAAAGCTCACCAGCGAGTACGTCCTCGGCCGCCAGTATGACGTCTGGGACGCCCACACCAGCGACGGCCGCTGGTGGGTGATCACCAACCCGGTGAACCTGTACAGCCAGGACCAGATCAAGAGCATGGACATCGCTTTTGTCCTTCCATATCGGCCTGATGAGCCGGGTGATGGCGAGCCGGCCGCTCCCGGCCGGACGCCAGGACGCCTGGGTGCTGGAGGTTGCCCGCCGGCTGGACGTGGCGGGCGAGAGCCTGGACCGGGCTAGGGAAGTGGAGGATTTCCAGGCCGTCGGCATGCGTCTGCGCGAGACGCTGCTCATCACCCTGGCGGCCAAGCTCGCCGGCCTCGGGTACCAGACGGACGCGGGCGCCGCGGACCTGCAGCAGGGCAACTTCAAGGCGTGGGCGAGCGTGTGGCCGGGGCGGTGGCCGCTGGCAGCAGCGCGCAGTACCTGCGGGCGCTGCTGAAGGCGCTCAGCGAGAAGACCTGGAACTATGTCGCCTGGCTGACCCACGCCCGCGCCGCCGGCCGGCCCGATGCCCAGATCGCCCTGTCGGCGGTCAGCCAGACCATCGAGGCGTTCATCGTCGCGGTAAACCGCCATCAGCTCGGCACGCCCGAGCGCTGCCCGGTGTGCGCCTCCTGCCAGCTCCGGGCCGAACACGCCGAGGACGGCAGCTGGATGAAGGTGTGCGAGACCTGCGGGTGGGAAGCACCTGCGGAGCCCGCCACGTCGGCCGCCCATCACGATCCGGCAGGAGAAGACGAACAAGCGGAGGAAGCAGGCGGGCAGCCAGCCCCCGAAGGTGAGTGCGTGGAACTCCGGGATCTGCGGATCTACCTGTCCCCGGATCAGGCAAGTGCGGTACTCGAACAGGCCAGCAGCCGGGCAGCCGCCGAGAGCGTCCAGGAGGACTGGGCGAACCCGTTCGGGTTCTTCCCCGAGGACGCGAGCCTGGCCGACGTGCACCGGATCGCCTACACCGCGTTCATCCACGCCCCGGCCGAGGGCGCGGAACTGGCTTATGCCTGCGATGAGGCAGCCTGCGTTAACCCTGGTCACGCGCGGGAGATCCCGCTGCCCGGCGAGACCCGCTGGATGTGCGGCATCGTCGAGAAGGTCACCTGCCGCCCGGAGCGTCTCGAACTCCGCATAAGCATGCCCGGGAACGGATCCCGGCGCGTCTTCGTGGACCACGCGATCCTCGACCGGTACGGGTTCGGGGACGCCAGCAGCCTTGCCGAGCGCGTCGTGTTCTTCACCCAGCCGGATGACCAAGGCTGGGTTCGCCTGTTCCCGGTGCAGCGCCGTGTCGACTACGCGGACAGCTCCGCCGCCGTCGGCTGGCTTCACCCGGCCGGCGCCGTCACCGGCGACCAGGACTGCCCGTGCGGCTCAGCGGAGCCGTACAGTGCATGCCACGGGGCGGCCATCCCCGCCGGAGACCCCTTCAGCAGCATCTTGACCGGGAACTATCCAGCGTCGCCCCTGGGATGCGGGGAACCGGCAGCGCTTGTCGCCGGCGGATCGCCTTGATCAGCCAATTCCCACCTGCGTGATGTGTCGTGCCCAGCGGGCGGGGCGAATCGAACCCAGGCCATGGCGCTGCCGGTACTGCGCGCTGGCGCGGGCACCACGGCGCCGTGTCGGCGCGATCGCGGCGGACGCCGGTCATTCACCGTCCCCCGGCCGCCCGGCCCGGCTGCGGCCGCCCTCGTCCCACCTTGCCCGCGGTCCGTGGCGCGCACAGGCTAGTGCCGTGACCGGGAAGGTTCACCGGGTTGCCGTTCCTTGCTCGTCTTGTGATTAGCCCGTTGAGTACCAAACGTTCCGTTTCGTAGAAGCGGCGGCATGAAACCGGTTCGCCCTATACAGCCGAACCGCCTATCGTGCCTGCCGTGCAGATCACCACACTGGATCCTCAGCCACGGTCCTATGGCCAAGGCGCGTTGGTCACCGACGCCGCGAGGCTGGTGTTCATCAGCGGCCAGGTCCCGGAGGACAACGACGGACGCGTCCCGGATGACTTCGACGGCCAGTGCCGGCTGGCCTGGCGCAACCTACTGTCCGTGCTAGAAGCAGCGGACATGACCGTGCGCAATTTGGCGAAGGTCACCGTCTTCCTGTCCGACCGGCGCTACCGGGAGGCCAACGCCCGGATCCGCCACGAAGTCCTCGGCGGCCACAGTCCCGCTCTGACCGTCATCATCACGGGCATCTACGACGAAACCTGGCCGCTGGAGATCGAAGGAGTCGCGGCGGCCTGAGCGTCGGCTTCCCGGCCTCTTCAGGGCTCGATTGGATAAAGGGACACATCCAATCGAGCTGGTGGGGGCGCGGTGGCAGAGCCGGTGAAGGTCCGCAGACTGACCGATCAGGAGGGACGGTGGCTGCAGCAGATCGTGCGCCGGGGGAGCACGAGTTCGGTGCGCTACCGGCGCGCGATGATGATCCTGGCCTCGGCCGGCGGGAATCGGGTGCCGGTGATCGCCCGGCTGGTCCAGGCCGATGAGGACACCGTCCGCGATGTGATCCACCGGTTCAACGAGATCGGCCTGGCCTGCTTGGACCCTCAGTGGGCGGGGGGCCGTCCCCGCCTGCTCAGCCCTGACGACGAGAACTTTGCCGTCCAGACGGCCACCACTCGCCCGCGCAAGCTCGGCTAGCCCTTCACCCGCTGGTCGCTGCGCAAACTCGCCGCCTACCTGCGCACAGTCCACGGCCGGGTGATCCGCATCGGCCGCGAGGCCCTGCGCTGCCTGCTGGCCCGCCGCGGGGTGACCTTCCAGCGCACCAAGACGTGGAAGGAGTCCACCGATCCTGAGCGCGACACCAAGCTCGACCGCATCGAGCACGGCCTGGAGCACTTCCCCGACCGCGCCTTCGCCTTCGACGAGTTCGGCCCACTAGGCATCCGCCCCACCGCCGGGTCCTGCTGGGCGAAGCAGAACCGGCCCGACCGGGTTCCGGCGACCTACCACCGCACCCACGGCGTCACCTACTTCCACGGCTGCTACTCGGTCGGCGACGACACCGTGTGGGGCGTCAACCGCCGCCGCAAGGGCACGGCCAGCACCTGGGCGGCTTTGAAGTCGATCCGTGCCACCCGCCCCGACGGCGCCCCCATCTACGTGATCCTGGACAACCTCTCCGCCCACAAGGGCACCAAGATCCGCGCCTGGGCGAAGAAGAACAAAGTGGAGCTGTGCTTCACCCCGACCAACGCCTCCTGGGCCAACCCCATCGAGGCGCACTTCGGGCCGTTGCGCCAGTTCACCCTCGCCAACTCCGAGCACCCCAACCACACCGTCCAGACCCGCGAGCTGCACGCCTTTCTGCGCTGGCGCAACGCCAACGTCCGGCATCGCGATGTCCTGGCCGCCCAACGCCGCGAACGTGCCCGCGTCCGCAGCGAGAAAGGCATCCGCTGGGGAGGACGCCCCATCGATGCCGCGGCATGACCAGGCAACCCGGTGAACGTCCGGTCACGGCACTAGCTGCCGCCTGTGTGAAGCTGTGCGTAGTTCCCGGGGCGGGGGTGCATATATCCCGGATGTACCTTTGATGTACCTGGCCGGAAATCCAGCACCGTGGTGAGCAGCACGCTGACGACAGCCCGCGGCTCGGACCGTCGACGCCGACCTGAACCAGCCGGGCCCTTTCGACCCACCGCCAGCAAATAACGCGGCAAACCGGAGCCTGATGCAGCGCCTGAAACGCGACGGGGCCTCGACAGTCGTGCCTCGGACTGGCGCGAGATCCACGCCAACCGCGGAATGGCCGCCCTCATCATGCCCCGGGTCCTCTTCCGTCACATCGCCAGCCGGCGCATTGCCGCCCTGTCCGCCACAAGCCTGACAGCGGGCTCAGCCCTAGCAGGCGAACTCGCGGCGGAGATGGCCCCAGGTGTTCGCGGTATCCAGGTAGGCCGCGGCCATCCGGCTCCAGACACTCGACAGCGTCCCGGCCGCTGGTACGTCTCATCTGCCCGGCGCCTGATCACGAGTGCGTTCGAGCACGTCAGCGTATGGGTCAAGTGGCGGAGCCATCGAGGGTGCCGTACTGGCTCGCGTGGCCCTGTACGCTGCGGAGCGGATTGGCCGGCGATGCCCCTTATGGCGATACGGGCAAGCCGTAGCCTTGGACGGATGATGTCCAGGTGGGGGATTTGAACAGGCTTCGAGGAGAACTTTGACTACCTTCGATGCCGGAACGCGGGTACGGCTCCCTGGCTCGCCGGAGTGGGTGACTGTGCGCGGCGCGGTGGCGTTCGGCGGTGAGTGGCAGCTGTTCGTCGCCCACGATGACGGGGCCCTTACTGAGCATAAGGTTACGGACCCGTCGGCGGTCGAACGACTTTCCGAAGACGGCGGCGCCGACTCCGCTGCGGTGCTGGCCGGACTGTGGACAGAGTGGATGCGATCGGCCACACGCAACGCATCAGCTGCGGCGTTGGCGTCGGTGCCGCTGGTGCCATATGCGCACCAGTCACGTGCGGTATACGGTTCGATGCTGCCGCAGCCGTTGCTCAGGTTCCTGCTGGCGGACGAGCCAGGTACTGGCAAGACGATCATGGCGGGGCTGTGGATTCGTGAGGCCCAGCGTCTGGGGTTCGTCAAGCGTGCCCTTATCGTGTGTCCGGCTCACCTGATCACGAAGTGGATCGCCGACTGGGAACGGTTCTTCGGGGGCCAGCTCCGCCGTATTACGGCGGACACGATCCGGGAAGGCGCGCTTGCCACCCCGCACGACGTGTGGGTCACATCGTTGGAGCTGTCAGCGGTGAATCAGGCGGTTCGGGAAGGCATCCGGCCCGACCGGGCCGGTTGGGACGCCGTCGTATTTGACGAGGCGCACCGGCTCACCCCGACGGCGGTCGAATTCCATCGTGTTGGCCGGATGGTTTCCCGTGACACGCCACGAGCGCTGTTCATGACCGCGACCCCGCACCGCGGGAATGAGTGGCTGTTCCGCTCGCTCATGTACTTGGTCGACCCCGCGGTGTTCCCTGAGGTCGAGCGAATCGATGCCGAGCAACCGGAGCACGTACTCAAACCTGGCCCGCTGCACTTCCTGCGGCGCATGAAGGAAGAGCTGGTCGATTACGATGGCCGCTCGCCGCTGTTCAAGCCCCGCCATGCCCGGAACGTGAACGTGGCGTTGAACGTGGACGAGCAGACGTTCTACAACGAGGCGCTTGACCTGGTCGCCCAGTACTTCCCGCGAACCGCGGCTGCGCTGGGGCAGATGGTGTACGGCAAGCGGGTCTCATCGTCCCTTTACGCCCTCGCCGAGACGCTCCGGCGGCGGCGGGACAAGATGGGCACCCAGAACCCTGCAGACGCCGCTCACGCCGCTGACCGCGATTGGGAAGACGAGGCCGAGCGAGAGCTTGCGTGGGTCACCCACGAGCCGTCGCAGTCCGCCCGCGACGAGAAAAAGGCCATCGGCGAACTGCTCGACCGTATCGACCGCACACTCGCCGACCCCGGCCTGCAGGTTTCGAAATGGCCCCGCCTGCTTGACGAGTGCTTACGGCCAAACGGGATCCAGCCAGGCGGCGACGTGCAACTGGTTGTGTTCACCGAGTTCGCCGACACTGCCGACTGGCTGGTCCGCCGGTTCCGCAGTCACGGGTTCGCCGCTGAGCGGTACTCGGGGCGTGACACGCATCCCGTCCGAGACGACGTACGTGCCCGGTTCGAGGCCGGCGAGTTCCAGGTGATCGTGTCGACTGACGCCGGAAATGAAGGCATCGACCTGCAAAGCGCACATGTCCTCGTCAACTGGGACATCCCCTGGTCGCTCGTCCGCCTCGAACAGCGTATGGGGCGCATCCACCGTGTCGGGCAGACCGAGAAGGTTGAGCTGTACAACCTGGTTGCGCTTGGCACCCGTGAGGGCGACGCTCACGCCCGGCTCCTGGAAAATCTCGTCACGGCCGCCAACGAGCTTGACGGCAAGATGTTCGACTCGCTTTCTCTCGTGGGCGAGATCGTGTTCCAAGAAGACCGGCTCGGCAGCCCCGAAGACCTCCTTGCACGCACCTACAGCCCAGAGACAAGCGACCGGACGGCAGCCGGGCGTGCCATCCAGGCCATCACCGCCGAGCGGTTCCGGATCGCTCATCAGCTCGCCCGTCAGCAGGAGGACCAGCTAGCCGCTCACTTTGGCGACAGCGATCTCACGGCCGCCGCTGCGGCTCTTCACGCCGAACGGCTGGAACGGATCAATCCCCACGTCGTCGAGCGGTTTCTAGCCCGGCTGGCAGCGGCCGGGCTCATGCACGCCGAGTTGTCCGCCCTCGCTGACCACGGGCTGTGGCTGATTTCCGCGGCGTCACTGGGCACGCTGCCTCCGGAGTTCGATACTCAGCCGGGCAGCAGGGCGCTCATCGCCACCAGCGGTGCGGCGAAACGCGGAGCGGTCAGAAGCGGGCAGGCAGCCGCTGCCCGGGCGGTAAGCCTGGGCCCGGCTGAACCGCCGTTCCAGGCGCTGGTGACTGCTGCCGGGGACCGGCTTGGCCCGTCGTTGTGGCGGGGCGGGATTGTGGAAGACCCGACCTCGGTAACCAATTACGACTTGGTGTGCTTCGACACGAAGGTTTCCGAGGGCGGGGGGCGGCGTGAGACGCGCTGGTCGTACCTGGTTCGCGTCGATGATGTCGGCGCGAAGCCCGTCAACTGGGAGATTCTGTCCAACTTGCGCCCCGCCGCCCGCCCTGCCCGAGCGCTCCACCCGGCCCACGCCGCCGACGCAGCGACTGCCGCGGCCGCCGCTACGGCTGAGGGGATGGCGAACCGGCGCAAAGCACTCGACGCGTGGCTCGCGTCGGCGGCCCGGCAACTCGAACGGCTCCCTGGGGACCTGACCGATGACATCAAGGACCGTTCCACGCGTCTTGCGACCCAGCAGCGGCTCCAGCGAGCCGCGGAAGACCGCCTTACCGTTCTCCGCGCGGCCACCACGATCGACGTCGAAGAGGCCCGCCGCACCGGTTGGGCTCACGTCGCCGGAACCGGCGTTCCCGAGGATCCAGCCGAGAAAGACTCAGAGACAATCGCCATGGCGTATGTCACGGCGATGCTGCGTGGCGATGGCTGGGCCGTGGCCGACCGGCATATTGAGCGGCCAGGGCCTGGCTACGATCTTGAGGCGCGAAAGGGCCGCCGTCAGCGGTGCGTCGAAGTCAAAGGCGTCTGGCGCGCGGCGACCAGCACAGGGGTGAGTATCACCGGCAACGAACTCGCCAAGGCCGCAATCCTGGCAGACGACTATTGGCTCTACGTCGTCGACCAGTGCCATGACGGCAGCGGAACGTTCTACGCGGCCTACCGGAACCCCGCCGTCGTGTTCGCCAATGCCGCCAAAGACGTGCCGGTCCTTCACATCGCGGGCAGCGAACTCAAAGCCGCCAAGGAGGCTCAAGTCGCATGACCCGCATGATCGAACGCTGGTTCCCGTGCCAAGAGGTGTCCGAAAACAGCGAAGGAGGGTGGGGCAGCGGCAACACCGAGGCCAATCTGTTCCCGTGGTTCGCGAAACGCCCCCTGTCCCAGGCCAAGGCGGCCGTGCTCACCAGCCTGCTGCCGTGGCCAGAGCAGGCGAGTGAGCAGAAGCGGCTGCAAGAGCTTGTCCGTAGCGCTTTCGCGGGTCGCGACGCCGCGCGCCGCGACCTGATTGCCGAGCTGGAAAAGCTCTACCCGAAGGGTGCCTCCATTCTTGATCCCTTCTCGGGACGGGCCATGATCCCATTGGAAGCAGCCCGCCTCGGAGCGAAGGCGTGGGGTATCGACTATTCGCCGGTCGCCACTCTCGCGGGGCAGCTTCTGGCCGATTACCCGATGCGCGACTGGAGCGGAGAGTCGGCGCTTCCGTTCCCGGGCTACGGCGAAATTCCCCCAGGCCGGCTCGTCGATGGCCGTGCCCGGCTGCTCCGGGACGTAGAGTTCATTCTGAGGCTGATCGGCGAACGTTACGAGCGTTCCATGGACGAGTTCTACCCTCTCCACAACGGCCGCCGGCCCTGGGGTTATCTGTGGGCTGTAAGCCTTCCTTGCATGGAATGCGGTAACCGGTATCCATTAATAGGATCCCTTTTGCTTCAATCGCCTGTGCCAAAGTCGGGTTATCCAGGGCAGAGTTACCGCCTGGAAACAGATGAAGCCACGGGGCGCTTCTGGGCGGTGGTTGAGTCCGGGCCGCCGGGTGGCCAGCCGACCCGGGTTCTGCCGCCGGGCCAGTCCCGTCACTCCTCGAAGGGCCGCTCGGGCGTGTGCCCATTTTGTGGTCAGGTGCATCCGAAGGAGGTGCTGGAGCGACTTGCCGGAGCGCATATGGGCCGCGATGTCATGCTCCTGGCGGCCGACCTGGACCCGGAGATCGGCAAGTCATTCCGGCCTCCTACCGATGCGGAACTCGATGCAGTCGACAAGGCACGGACAGTTCTTGCCGCGGAGCCGCTGTTCGCGGCTGGGATGCCTGCCCGGCCAGATGAGCCGATCCCGCTCGGGAACACGTGGACGATCCAGCCGTCGCTGTTCGGAGCGGCCACCTACGGTGATCTGTGCAATGACCGCCAAACCCTCGGATTTGTCCGCCTCGCACGTACGATCAGTGACGTCGGCGAGAAGTTGCTCGCTGCGGGAATCGGTGCAGATTATGCAGCAGCGCTGTGCGGGTACGCCGGTGCCGCCCTAGTTCGCAAGATCCGCCGTTCCACACGGGGAGCAGCTCTGCTGACGTACAACGATGGAAGGCCGACCGGTGTTCACGACATCTTCGGGAACAGCGAATCGAGCATCGGCTTCTCCTATGACTACTTCGAGACAGGCCTGACCACCGCTGCGGGAGGCTGGCAATCCATCTGTGGACGGACGATCGCGACCCTGCGAACTCAGATGAAAAGACGGCGCGGACGGCCGGCCCTCATCCAGCAAGGGTCGGCGCTCTCACCCCCGCTTCCGCCGGGCTCTGTCGACGCCGTTGTGACCGACCCGCCGTATGACGACATGATCGATTACACCGACGCTTCAGACCTGTTCTTCGTCTGGCTAAAAAGGGCGCTCGCCGCAACCCACCCGGCGCTGCCCATCACGGGACGGCAAGACGGGCTACAGGACAAGACTGAAGAGATCATCGTCAAGAAGGGCGGAACGTCGTGCGGTGATCACCGCACCCCGCCGTTCTACGATGGGAAACTCGCGGAAGCGTTCACGGCGGCGCGGAGGGTGGTGCGCGACGATGGCGTAGTCACCATCGTTTTCGGCCATGGCGACCCCGACGTTTGGCACCGGCTTCTGACGGCTATCACCGTCGCCGGTCTGGTGCTCACCGGCTCGTGGCCGGCACGCACCGAGAAGGGCGGTTCCGCCGGTTCCGCCAACATCGTCACCACCTTGACCCTCGCATGCCGCCCTGCCCCGGCTAACCGCCGCGAGGGCCGCGTTAACGACGTCGACGCCGAAGTGCGCCAGCAGATCGCGGAACGGCTGCCGCTTTGGGACGCGGCAGGACTCGCTCTCGCGGATCAGCTAATGGCGTCCGCTGGACCCGCGATGGAAGCCGTTGGGCGGTATTCGGTGATTCTTGACAAGCGAGGTGAGCCGGTCCACCTCGCACGGTATTTGCCCCTCGCGCGGCGCGCTGTGGAAGAGGCCGCAGACATTCGCATCGACTCTCTGCCACTCGGGACATTCGACGCCCGGACCCGGTTTGCACTGTTCTGGGCCCGGGCAAATGGTCGGGCGATCATGCCCGCATCGGAGGCCCGGTGGCATCGTCTCGCCTCGGACCTGACCGAAGATGACACGCGCCGCCTTCTCAAGACCGTCAAAAAAGGTGTGCGGCTCGCCTACGGGAAGGAAGCCGCCACAGCCGTGGACCAGGCCACGCCGGCCATCGACGTCGCGCTCAGTCTCGCCGCAGCCGGGCGAAGTGTGGCATCCGTCGCAGAGGTGCTCGTCAACTCGGGCCGGGCGGAGGACCCTTACCTGTGGGCCGCGGTTAGGGGCCTTGCGCGCTCCTTGCCGGAGGCCGACGTGGACGGTGAGATCTGGACGTGGCTCGTCCGAGCCCGGCATCCGATTACAACGGGCGCCCGCAACGTCGAATCCGCCCGGGCCCGGCAGGAACAACAGCGCGCGGCGACGGCCGCTCAAGGGCAGATGTTCGAGGAGCACCCGCAATGACACGACCGACACCGTGGTGGGAGACGATCCGCCTGCGCGACGAGATCGTATCGGCGTCCGGCGCGATAGAAGACGTGCAGATGTCGCTGTTCAACGCGGTGCACGGCGTCAAGGGCCGCACGCCGTCATACGCCGCCGCTGATTATTACGCCGATATCACGTTCCCTTCGGCGAGCCTCATCGAGCTGATGGCACAGATCGCAGTGCGGCTCGGCGCGCCAGGCCATTTCGAGAGTGTGAGGGCGCTGTGGCGGCTTGATCAAGGAATGGGAGGCGGTAAGAGTCACGGCCTGATCGGCATGTACCACCTCGTGGCCAGCACGCCGGCCTTCGCCAGAACCGAGGTGGGCAAGGCGGTGATGGCTGCGGCTGACAGGATCGCGGGGAGAGGAAACATTGCCGCAGATTTGAACCGGCCGCGAGCCGTGGTGTTGTCCTGCGACAACATGACGCCCGGGAAGGGTAACAAGGAACTCGACGGCCCAGCCGATACGCTTGGCGAGCGGTTCTTATGGCAGCTGTTCGACGGGGCCCCAAAACTCTGGAACGAATACCGGGCTGACACCGGCAACAAAGCACGCCTCGCCAGCGCCATGGACGCCATCGGACGGCCTGTCCTAATTCTGGTCGACGAGGTCATGGACTACATCCGCAAGGCAGCGGCAGCCGAACAGACGGATCTCGTCGTGCAAGACATGGCATTCCTGCGCGCCCTGCTTGACACCGTGAACGACGTTCCCAACTGCGCGATGGTCCTCGTGATGATCTCTTCCGACAAAGACAACATCGCCCTCAACGACCTAGGCGAGAGGTGCCGAGCCGAACTAGAAGATCTTCTGGTCCGCAACGCCCGCACCGCGACGGTCACCACCGCCAACGACTTCGCGGAGATCATCCGTCGGCGCCTGTTCGAGAAGCCCCCGCCAGCCGAGGTCCTGTCCGCGACGGCGGGGCGGTGGCTCGCCCGTATGCGCGACGGCGCATGGAAGCCGGTCTTTTCCAGGTTCGGGTGGGCCAGCGAGACCGACTTCCGCGCGAAGGTTTCACGCTCCTACCCGTTCCACCCATCGCTCATCGACCTGGCGGAGAACGAGTGGAGCCTCTCTACGGGATTCCAGCGTGTCCGATCGACGATCCAGATATTCGCCGCGACCGTATACGCCCAGCAACGCAGGGCCGCACATGGCGAATGGGTTCCCGGGCTCATAGGCGTTGGCGACCTGCCGCTTTCCGCCCGCGACGTGCGCGACGGCGTGCTGAACTCGGGCCTGGTGCCAGACCAGCGGACCACTGCGAGCTACCGCGAGATCGCGTCAACCGAGGTCGTCGCCGACGACGACCAGCGTGGCACGGCCCGCCAGTTCGACCTCAAACGCACCAGCCACCCATATTCGAGCAGCAACCCGCGGGCCGCAGAACGCGCCGCGACGGCGCTATTCGTCTACTCAATCGGGCAGCGGCCCCAGGGCCGGCGGGGCGCAACCGAAGGCGAGCTGAAGTCCGCGACGTTCGTCCCCGGAACCTCATTCGGCGAGGGTGACGCGGACGTCGTGCTAGCCGAGCTCCGAAGTCCTGACGACGGCCTGGCGGCGCTGGAAGAAAATCCCGGCCGCGGCGGACAGCCGCTCCGGCTGTTCCTGTCGACGCGCCAGACACTCAACATGCTGGTCCGCGCCCAGCGAAACGCTATCGGCGACGCCGAACGAGACAAACAGCTCGCTGATACGGCGTGGGATCTCGCCAAGACCGGCCCGTTCAATACCGTCATCCCCGTCGATGCCGGGGACGAGAGCGACCCCCGCCCGCTCCGTGAGATCCTGGAAGCGGCCGGCATCGATGACGCGCGCAAGAACCGGCTAGTCGTGCTCGATCCCCGGCGCTTCTCACTCCTCAACGGCATCGATGCGGCCATACGCGCGGCCATACGCGCCGCCATGGGACTCGGAGACAACCGCCTCGCCGTCGGCTGGGCATCCTCAGCGGTGTTCGCCGTCATCAACACCCAGCGGCGAGCCAACGCCCGCAAACTCGCTGTCGAGTACCTCGCCCGCAAGCGGGTTGCCGATATCGATTCCGTACGCACCGACGAAGACCTCGCCCGTAAGGCCCATGAGGATCTGACGGAGGCCCGCAAGCGGCTCGAAGAGGCCATACGCGATGCCTACCAGCACCTCATCTACCTCGGTGAGGACACCCAAGAAGGCCGAACCGAGCACGTCATCAGGTTCGATAAAAAGGGCCAATCAAGCCTGAACGGCGACACCGTATGGGCGGCGCTGTGCGACGCCGACAAAGCATTCGCCCGAAACGAGCTTGACGCCAAAGCGCTCGTCCACAACTTACGCGATAGCGACTACGGCCGCCCGCTGTCAGAGATACGCGATTCCTTCTGGAATACCCCTCGCCTGCCCCTGCTGCCCGACGGTGAAGAGGACCTCCGCCGAGCCACCTACCAGGCTCTACGCAACAACGCCCTCGTCCTGGTCGACCACCTTGGCAACCAGCGCACCGCCGACACGTCAGCCGACATCAACCTGTCCTCAGCCGGTCTGCGCCTCGCCAAACCCGGCCAGACCAGCCTCGAACAGGCGGCCGTACCCGACGTGATTGGCAAACCCGCAGACCAAGCACGTTCACTACTGACCTCAACCGGCTTCCGCGCAGAAGGCGCCACCACCGGAACCCTCACGGCGCAGCAACCCGCTGGAGGTGAACTCGCCCCCGTCGGCTCAACCGTAATCCTCTTCGCCGAAACCACCCCCGGCCCCGGTGCTAACCCCGCAGAGCCCGACTACCTCGTGTCAGTCACGATAAACACCAGCCTCACCGACGAAGAACGCGGCTACAAGACCCGGACTCTGCTCTCAGCTCTTGCTGAAGCAGCCGATGGCGATGCCACCCACATCCAGATGACCGTCAAGATCACCACACCGGCAGAGGTCCGGGACCGGATCATAGAACGGGCCAAGCAGGCTGGCGCGCAGCAGGCGACTTCGACCGAACTCTGAGCCGACAGAGGTCCGCCCCAGCGAGGCGGTTAGGTGTGATCAACGGGCCAAATTCTAGCAATTGTGCGACCCTGCTTGGCCATCTCTGTTTGCTACGTCAATTGGCTCAGTCGACACCGGCAGCTCAGTTCGGCAAGCCCGGCGGACCAGATTTCAGTATTTACGTGCGGTCGGGGTGGTCCTCGATGATCTGGCGTGCGCCGTGCAGCGGGATGGGCCGGCAGGTGCGCCCGTCCCACGCAAGGGGGTGCCCGCACAGGCGTGCGCTGAGGGCGGCGAGATGGTCACCGGCCCAGGTACCCGGGTCGATGATGGTGAATTCGGTGCAGGTCATGGCGTGCCAGGGGGTGCGCAGCGCTTTGGGATTGTCGGGGACGCCGAAACGGGTTTTGCGGTGGCTGTCGCGTACGTCCCAGTCGTATGCCTGGTCGGTGCGTGAGCGGTTGATGAGGTAGTAGGCCGCGGCTTTGGAGCTGGTGAGCTTGTAGAGCTTGGTGCTGGCTGGGACGAAAGCGTCGCCCGCATCGTCGTCCACGGCGGCGATTGCCCGTACGGGCTGGGGCAATTCGTTGTCATCGCTGGTGATGACCCGTACGAGCGCGACCTGGCGGTCGTCGGCGTTTGCCAGGCTGAGGTGCGGCAATGCGCCGGCTGCGGTGAGGCCGAGTGCCCTGTTGGCGATCCCTGGCCACAGGCCGCGGCAGCCGGCGCCATCGGCGAAAAGGACAACGGGCAGACCAGGGTGGCGGATGAGGAGCTGGTTGAGTGCCCGGTGGGCGTATTCGGCGGCCTTGGCGGTGCGGGCAGTGTAGCTGAGGTCGTTGCCGAAGGGGGTGAGCACGTCGGCGTGGTGTGCCGCGACGGCTTCGGGGTAAGGCCGCCAGCCACCTGCTCCGGGATGGTAGGCCAGTGCCTCCCAGGGAGCATCAACACCGTGGGCAACGATGGCAGCGAGGCTGATCATCCGGCTGGCGGGCTGGTTCTGGCTGCGTGAATAGATGCCGACGAGCACGGCGGGCTGCGGGCTAAGTGGTGGTTTGAACACACCTCCAGGCAGGGTGCCGGTGAGGCCTGCGGCACGCAGCAGGTCCAGCAGCGCGCTGTCCGCAGGATGGTCTTTTGGGCTGCTCCGTGGCGCGGAGGCCATGTCGAGGTACTGGGAGACGATGCCGAGGCTGGCGTAGGCGCGCCGGCCTTGGCGCTTCGGATCGTCCTTTGCGGACGCCCCGTTCGCGAGGGCGGCCTTCGCGCTCGTCTCGGCGAGGACAGCGCCGAGCCAGCCGGGCTCGACGCTGGCGTTCACCGTGCGGGCGAGCGCGACACGCGGCGCTGCGTCGCCAGGGACGAGAAGGTCGGCCGTGGCGGCATGCGTGAACGTGACCTTGAGACGGTCATGCATGACCCCGAACGTGTCGTTACTGCTGAACTCGCCGGGCTCCATCCCGAGTGCGCCAGCGAGCGCGCGGGCGGCGCGGGCGCGCAACGCATCTGTCGCGAACACCACCGTGAGGTGCAGCCGAGTGCTGCCGCGTTCCAGGGTTCGTGCCACGGACATGCGGTCATGTGGTGTGTCGGCATCCTTGCGGGCGGCAGCGGGCCGGTCGATGCCTCGTATTTTGCTGTCGGCCAGTTCAAGCGGGGTGCTTTCCTCGGGTAGGCACGCTCTTGCGTGGGTGAGTACCAGGTCGAGGAACTTGCGCCCAGGCCCGGATCCGACCGGGTGATCGGCGGGTGTGCTGTGGTAGCGGGCCCGGATCCGGTCGGGCTCGCGCCGCAGGATGTCGTCGTCCAGCTCGGGGATGCCGCGTAGCGTGAACGAGTCAGTGAGTTCGGCGATGGTGCCCTTGAGCGCACGCCGCTTGCTTTTGCTGTCGTAGCGGAAACCGGCTGACAGGATGAGCCGGTTGTCGTCGGCGGCCAGCCAGACGGTGCGGGCGTTGCCGAAGAAATGCGTCAGGCGGCTGATGTGGGCGTCGATGCTGAGCAGAAGTCCTGGGTGACCGGGCAGGGTGATGGCGCTGAGGCTGAGGTAGTGCATGGCCTGCTCTCCGCGGCGCTCGCCCTTGTTGCCGGGGAGCAGGTCGTGCCATGCAAGCAGGTTGCCGTCGGTATCGGCGCGCAGCAGCAGGCCGTACCCGGAGGGCAATCTCAGCGGCTGCTTGGTGAGGAGTTCGGCGGCATGCCAGGTGACGACGTCATAGACCCACTTCGGCGGGTCTGGTTCACCGGTGGGGCCGGTCATGGTGAGGTAGTCGCAAAGGTGAACCTCGCTAGGTTCCAAGCCCGCCAGCAGCGGCGCGAGCCTGTTCTGGAAGGTGACGTCGTGCCTGCGGGCGAGGGCATACTCAAATCCGCTGAACAGCCGCGCTACGAGCCCTTCCGGCGGTGCTTTACGAGTCAGCACCAGGGTGCTGGTGCCGTCCGGGCCCTTGCGGACGGCACCGAAGTCGCCGAGGACGAACTTCAGCGCCTGCGACAGGTCGTAGTAGGGCAGGGTGCGGTTTTCCCGTGCGTGCTGTTTGGTCAGTACCGCCCACTGCTCGGCGAGTTCGGGCGTGATGGTGTGGCAAAAGACGGTGCCGGCGATCGCGGGTGTGTAGGGGAACGCCAGGGTGAGCATCAGCGGCTCCGGGGGGCGGCGGGACGGGCGAACGTGGTGAAGGCGCCGAGGGTGGTGCCGAAGATTTCCTGGACCGTGCCAAGGGAACCACCATCGGCCCACAGCGTATGGAGGCTGCGGAACAGGGCGGCGAAGTCGCTGCCCGGTGCCGCGCCCTCGGCATGAAAAGCGTTGTCGACCAGGTACAAGGTGGTGTCGGTCCCGCCACGGCGGGCCCGGCCGGCGAGCTGATTGAGGTCAGCGAAGACGTCAGCGAACACAGCGGTACGCACATCCTTGGGCAGACGGCTGAACGCGGGGTTGGCCCGGTTGATGTGTTCGAGATGATCGGCCGCGAGTTTGTGGCGTGCCGCCAGTTCCTCGGCGGGCGCGTCGCTCGCGGCCCGGCGGAGGCGCGAATGCGCCCCGGTGTGGGCGACCAGTGCCGACGGTTCGTCGATGAGCCGGATGGGGCGCACGCACACCCAGATAGAGTCCAGCGCCGAGCGGTCTTCGACCACGATGTTGAGCCCGCGGGCAACCCGGGCAAACGGGGAGATCAGCACATCCGCCTCGGCGATCTGCGGGAAGTTCTTGAGGCGGTTAGCTGGCAGGACGTGCACGTCTTGGGGGATATCGAGATCGTCGCTGGGTGCGTCATCGGAGGGGGCCGGCACCGCCACGCAGATCCGTGACCGTTTCGCGCCTGCCCTGATGAGCCCTCGGCACAGCTCCAACCCTTGGTTGTAGGAGTTGGTGACCAGCAGCACGCGCGCCCGCTGCCGCCGCGCCGGATCACTGTGCAGGGCGTCGAGATGGTCTTCGAGCATCTGTTCCCACAGCCGGCGCCCGATCTCGCGCATCAGCTGAGGTTTCTTGGAGCGGTCGGCTCCGGACAGCACGATCCCGCGGCCGTCCAGCCCGGTCACGGCGGCGTTGCGGATGAAGACCCGGCCGGTACCGGAGTCGGCGCGGTCGGGAAAATACCAGCGGATACCGCTGTGGACGTGGAACGTCGGCGACCCAGGCAGATACGCCGTGGCCGAAAGGCCGACCACGATCCGCGGGGCTCCGGTCAGCGCAGCGGCAGTCGTCAGGCCCAGCTCCGCGGTGTAGGCGTGCGGGTCGCCCGAGATGATCTCGGCGCTCAGCGTGCGGTCAGCCGGGTTGCTGGCATCACCGGTGATCGCGAACCCGAACACCGACCGGCCGATTGGCCCCTCTGGGGTGGCATGCCACGCCGACCCGCGATCCAGCGCCGTCTCGACATCGTCGGCGAGCCGCATTCCGCTGTCGCGCATCAGGGGCAGCAGCTGCTCCAAGGCGGCTAGATCCCGCTGGATCTCATTGAGGAAGGCCCGGCGCAGCATCAGCTGAGCCGTCTGTTCCGGGTCCTTGACCCCTGCCCCTTCAATGAGCGCGGATAGCCGCTGCGCCAGGTGGTCGCGGAGTTGCTCAATACGGTCGGCTGCCGGGTCTTGGGACACCACCAGCCTGACCAGCCGCCGCAGCCCGTCCCAGCCCGGCGGCAGCGCCGCGTCGGGTTCCCGCTGCTGAAACAGGGCCTCGAAAGCATCGAGCTGGGCGTCGGTGGGGCGCTCGGTCAGCTCGTCGAGGCCGAACAGCTGGCAGGCGAGCAAGTTGTCCCACCGCCGGGGCAAATGCAGCCGGGGCTGGTGCCGGCCAATCGGGTCGCGGGGGTCGATCAGCCCGTTGACGACCGCGCTGAGGTAGCGCTCGGGTACGTAATCCAGCCGTTTGAGTACACGCTGGAAGTCCAGTTCCAGCTCCTTGGGCACGGTACCGCCCCGGACCTGCCCCTGGCGCTGCTTATTCAGCCGTTCCAGCAGCACATCGCTCCCGTCGCGGCGGGCCAGCACCAGTGTCCGGCCTGAGTCCTGCACCGCGCGCGCCTGGAACGCGTCGATCTCGTCGATCACCACAACGTCGCCGCGGCCGAGCAGGAACTCTTGCGCGCTGATCCAGCCCCGGTCATGCCCATCCACCACGGCCGGGATGGGTACCGAGCCCGACTGGAAGTAGGCGTGATTGGTCACGATGATCCGCGCCGTCTCCGCCGCGCGCCGCCATGGCCGCCACTTCTCGCACACCGGGATGAAAGGGCACCGGCAGCGGTCTTCCTCACCTGGCTCGCGCAGATCAGTGCACGGCTCCTGACCCGGCTGCCACGCGGGCCCATCATCGATAAGAAGCAGGCACGAGTACCCCACCTCGCCCCAGCTCCACCGGGCGAGGCTGTGATCTGCAGGGGCTTCGTCGCTGCGCCGGCGGGCGACTTCGACCAGGCGCCGGGGAGACATCAGGCCCACCACTGGCAGATCCAGGCCGAGCGCCCTGGTGTCGGCCCGGATGGCGCGGACCAGGTTGAGTGTGCTTTCCACGTCGGGCACGATCAGCACGACGACATGTCCCTGCCGCGCCAGTTCCGTAGCGGCAACGCGGGTGAGCACGCTCTTACCGGTGCCAGTGGGCGCCACCAGCAGGTTCAGCGGCCCAGCGCGCAGGTCCATGCCTATTACGCCAGCTCCATCAGACCCGCGCAACCCATCCAGAAAGAATTCCAGCCGGTCTCGCAGCGAGAAGCCATGGTCACCGGCGTCGTCGATGCGTTTGGCGGTATCGAGAAGGGCGCTGTGCCCGAGCGTCAGCTGCCGGGGGGCAGCTCCTGCGACAACTCGCAGTGGGTGCTGCGGCACCGCCGTGCCGGGAATCCAGTACGTGTTGCGGCGGAACTCCTGCCGCCCGTCGGTGCTATCCAGGTAGACCGCAGCCGAGTAGTGTCGGCCGCCCTGGGCGGCCGGCGGCACGTGCCACCGCTGCTGCGCGACGCTCTCCAGTTCGGCGAGCGCGTCCGCGAGCACCTGCTCAACCGGCACCCCGTCGATGACCAGAAGGAGCCCGTCGTCCTGCTGCTGGTAGCGGGGCAGCAGGCCGCGCCGCAGCCGCGACTCCAGGCTGATCCGGAATCCGCTTTCCTTCGCCAAGCGGCGCGGACGGTAGCGGAGCAACGTATCGACCGCAGCCGCATGGGCCGCGGGCAAGCTGCCGCGCCACGCTGCCCAGACGCCCATCTGACCCGACAGGAAGAACCGGGCGTCCCGGGAATCGATCATTCGCGCGCCGGTCGTGTGCACCCCGGGGAAACGGATCTCTGCCAGGGCGAGCGCGGCATGCAAGGCCGGGGGAGTCAGCTCGGGCTCATTGGCGCCGCGCCGTCGCGGCGCGTTCACCTGACCTCCCTAGCCTTGGCCGCCTCGGCGATGACGCGGCGCAGGAACTGCTGGGTCGTTAGCACAAACCGCCGTCTGTGCCCGCCGAAGGTGGCGTGCAGCCGCTCGTTCAGCAGCCCGACCTGGTTTGCCCGGTAGCCGGGGACAACGATCACCATCTCGTGATGACGCAATGCCTGTTTGCGGCCCAGTTCCGCAGCTAGCCGCCCCGGGTCCGTGTAGTCCTTCAGATCGACCTGCCGCTTCCAACGGCGCGCCGCCACCTCCACCAAGAGGTCGTAGGCGTCGGTGTGCGGCCACAACTGAGCGGTCACGCCCGCGATCGCGCGCAGCTTCTCGGCCAGCCGCCACTCTTCCCACCCCGGGATGGTGGAGTACCGCCACACCGGCCGGACCAGACACACGTGGCCCTCCACGGGCCTCGCCTCAACCTCCTCGCAGACATCCATTGCCCGAAGCCGGTCCCTGCGCAACCCGTTCAGCCGTGGCGGGCCGGTCCGTGGCCACCGGACGGCTGCCGAACCAGCGGCCTGTTCGTGCGGCGGATAGCGGCACGGCACCCGGCCAAGCTGTGCCCGCATCGGCCAGCGGCAGATCGGGCAGGCAAACCAGTACCGTTCGCCGTCGCGGCAGACCCACGCCCACGCCGGGATGTGCTCGTACAGGCCATCGCGTGGCAGACCGACCTGCTTGACAAGATCGTTGACCGCCACCAGTTCCCCCGCCGGGTGGCGGATCACGGCCAGCCGCGCAGCCTCGTACCCCGCCTGCGTACCCGTCTCCAGCAGCCTGCTGTACAACCAGCCCTGAACCTTCTCCGCGCTCAGCGACTGCCAGCTCCACTCAGCCACCTGCTCAGCGGTGACCGAGGGCGCCAGATTCTCTCCCAGCACATCGGCCGCCGGGCCGCTGAGCCCATCCCCGTCAACCAGCGGAATATCGTCCCACCCCTCAGACAACTCATCCGGAAGCAGCTTGATCAGCGGGCCGGTCAGCCCGTCGGCGAACTCGGCCAAGGGCAGCACCCGGCCGCTGTACACCAAATGCGCCAGCGCCACCCCGCTGTGCAACTCGGCAACCCGCTGCCACCGCTGACCAGGCGAACCCTCGCCAGCCGACCACACGTTCGCGGCCTGGACGCATGCCGTCACCACCACGGCCCGACCCAACCGCTCCGCTACCGACCCAGCCACGGTGCCTCCTCCGTCAGCGGCCAACCGTAGACGCAGGGTCCGACACTTTCGGTGTGCCACGCCAAATAGGTGGGTCATCGCCGGAAGCGGAACTTGATCTGGCCGTGCGCTTCACGGTCGCAAGGCCGACGCATATCGCTCCCGGCCAGTACAGCCACGCCATGAAATCACCGCGGCGGCGCTTCCGGCGCGCTTGCCAGGCCCTTCACCAAGACGCCGTTCGGCAGCCGCTGGTACACCCTTTCTCGGTTCTTGACGAGCTTGGCCTCGGCGGCCTCCTGCAGACCGGCTAAATGGCGTTGCGCTTCGGGCCTCCTAGGGCATCACAAGTAGTGATGACCTGATCGCAAATTGGCGCAACGGGCCAGGCCTGCCCCGGGAGGTTCAGATGAAGGATGTTGCTGCGATCTTGGATTGCTACACGGTGGAGCCGAGCGGCCTGGGCGTCCCGCCATACTTATCGACCTATGCCCGTGCCGCGTATGGCGCGCTGGCTACGGCATTTCCTGGGACTGACGTGCGGTATCTGACCATCGATGATGTGCGGTGGTGCCTCAATGACGGTCAGCCGTACACGCAGCCGCCGCTGTCGGATCCGCTGACGTACTCCACCACGGTCAGCCGCAATGAGGCGCTGAAGATCCTCGCGAACGCGGTGATGACCGTGGTCATTGCGGGTGACGCGGTGCCGTCGGTGCATCTTCAGGCGCAGAACGGGTCGGTGGAGGAGATCGCCCAGGCATTAGCGTGCGTGCGGGGGCGGCGCGTGCTGCTGGGCCCGCTTGCCTCGTGGCTGCTAGGTGATCCGGGTCGCTATGCCGGCTTGTTCGATGCCGTGCATACCCATACGGTCACGTCGGCCGATCTGGGTGCGGGCAGCCGGGCAGCCGCGCCGTATGCACGGCTTACGGCCGACCGTGTTCCGTACGAAGGGCTGATCAGCCAGCTCGGCTGGCGGCCGGTCGCCGAGGTGGAGCTGTACCGCGGTGAACCGGGATGCCGCGGCTATCGAGCGGCTGCTGGCGGGTATCCGCGAGAACTGCCCCGATCTGGAGGTTCTGCACATCGACAATGCCGACCGGCTGGCCGTCGCTTCCCGGACCGGCGCCGTGATCGCGAGGCTGGTTGCCCAGTATTGCAGCGAGGGGAACTGCGCGCCGATGGGGATCGAGAGTTTCGACCCGGCAGTGATCGAGGCCAACGCGCTGACGTGCACACCGCAGGTACTGATGCGCGCGATCACCAACGTCAACGAAGCCGGGGCGCAGATGGGGCCGCGCGGCCTGCCCGTCTTGCTGCCAGGGCTGAACCTGATCTACGGCCTGCCGGGCGAAACCCACCGGACACAGTATGAGAATCTCGCCGGGCTGGTGAGGATTCCTCGACCAGGAATATCTATGCCACCGCGTCAACGTCCGGCAGGCTCGCACCTACCACGGCACTCCCCTTGCCACGATGCAGCAGGCGCTGCCGCCGCCGTCGGCCGAACATTTCGGCACCTGGAAGGCCGACATCTCGTACGTGTTCGACCAGCCGATGAAAAAACGGGTCTACCCGTCCGGGCACACAATCCCGGGCTTGCACTCGTTTTTTGTCACCACCAGGGGCACTTGGCACCGGCGGCTTGGCTCCTACTCGATCCAGGTCGTCGAGCACGGTACGGCACGGCCGTTGCTTGAGGACGCCGAGATGACTGTCACCGGCCACGAGCCCCGCTACCTCGTAGGGGAACGCAATGGGACCGCAGCGGCGAACGCGGGCGGCTTGAGCAGCGGATGACCCGCGATTTTGCTCAGCATGCCGGGGTGCTGGTGCCATGGGCGAACTCGGTCGTGGAGGCTGAGCTGCCCCGGTGGGCGGGCACGTCGGTGATCTGGCATTACGCTCGGCTCGTGCCGCCTTCTGGCGGCACGGCCCTGGACGAGGATTTCCTTTCCGGGCTGCTTGCCGTTGTCCCGGCCGCCGCGGCGCAGCTCGCCGCCTTGCCGCTGGAGTGTGTCTACCTGGCGTGCACATCGGCCCCGTTCATGCTCCCCGGCCAGGCCACGACCGCGGCCACGGGCGCCCAGGCGCCGGTCGTTTCGGCTTTCGGCGCGATCATTGCCGCGCTGCGCCGAAGGCGCGCCACCCGGATTGTGCTGCTAACCCCGTATCCGAAGCGTGTCTGCGAGGCGGAGATCCGCATGTTCGGGGATCATGACATTGGCGTTACTGGGCATGCGACGCTGAATCTAACCGACGGGTACGCCCTAATCGATCCGGAGCAGGTGTGCCAGCTGGCCAGATCGGTCAGCTCGCGGGCAGTGAAGGAGGCACAGGCGATCGTGCTGTCATGCACCGGGTGGCCGACATACGGAGTGGATACAGTCCTGACGCAACAACTCGGCAAAGAAGTCATTTCCTCCAATCTGGCCATCGCCGCGCACGCACTCCAGGCAGCCAAGCGAGGCTGCTGATGGCCACCCCCACCGGGACCGCTGTCACCGAGTACACACCAGAACTGGCAGGACGGCTGCATTCCTTCGTCACCCGGGCCGCCGCCCTGCCGGATGTGAAGGCAGCTGTCGAGGCCAACCACGACGACAACCGATGGTGGCCCATCCACGTGCAGGACTGGCGGATGCGCATGGCAGTCGCCGGCTGGAGCACCCGCGTCTCCTACGACATGATCGGCACCTACGCCGGCGTCGTGACCCAGGCGAACACGCTCGGCTGGCGCAAGCTCACCACGCTGAACGATGAGTCCCTCACCCGCCTGGTCCGCCCGATCGGCCTAGGACGCCACTGAATAACTCGTGACGGGCAATCTGGCGTGTTCTGCCGGCAGTGTGTTCGATCTTCTGGGATGATCTTCTTATGCAGGGAAGATCGCGGCTGGAGCGGGACCTGTGGGACGCGGGCGAGGTCACCGGGCACCTGGTGCCGCCGGGCAGCGTGTTCGCGTTCCTGGCGGAGCACCGGGGTGAGCTGTTTCCCGATGAGTTCACCGCGGACCTGTTCCCGTCACAGACCGGGCGGCCGTCGCTGCCGGCGGATCTGGTCGGGTCGGTGCTGGTGCTCAAGGAGCTGTATGACCTGTCGGACACCCAGACGGCGGACGCGCTGAAGTTCGACCTGCGGTGGAAGGTGGCGTGCGGCCGGTCGCTGCTGCAGGTGAGCTTCGACCCGTCCACGCTGGTGTACTGGCGCAAGCGGATCGCGGCGTCGTCCCGCCCGGACCGGGTGTTCGGCGCGGTGGCCCAGGTCATCGCGGAGACCGGGATCTTGCGCGGGCGGCGGAAGCGCTGCGTGGACTCAACGGTTTTCGACGACGCGGTGGCCACGATGGACACCGTGTCTCAGCTGGTGGCCGCGATGCGGAAGGTGGCGCGGGTGGTGGAGGGCGCCGGCGAGGTGATCGCCCGCGTCTGTGCGCTGGATTATTCCCGGCCGGGCAAGCCGGACATCGACTGGGACGACCCGGCCGCGAAGCAGAGCCTGGTCAGTGACCTGGTGAATGACGCGCTGGCGGTGCTGGATGCCCTCGCGGGCCCTGATGCCCCGGAGCGGGACGAGCCGGCGGCGGACGCGCTCGGCCTGCTGGCGCTGGTGGCCGGGCAGGACGTGGAGCCGGCCCAGGGAAGTGACGGGACGGATGGGCGGTGGCGGATCGCGCGGAAGGTCGCCCCGGACAGGGTGATCAGCACCGTGGACCGGGAGGCCCGGCATACCCGCAAGTCGAAGTCGAAGCGCCGCGACGGGTTCCGCGGGCATGTGGCCGCCGAGCCGGAGACCGCGCTGGTCACCGACTGCGAGATGACGATGGCCGCCGGGCCGGGCAGCACGGATGCGGAGAACGGGGCGAAGATGGCCTGCCGCGACCGGTTCGGCGGGGACAGCGGCGGCGGGGACACGCCGCCCGCCCGGCCGGCCGGTGACACCGCGGAATCCGCGGGCGGGGAGACCGGGCCGGGCGGCGCCCCGCAGGACGAGCCGGGGCACGGCGTGCAGGACCAGGCACCGTCGGCCGGCGCGCGGGACGGCGAGAAGCTGGAGGTCTACGGCGATTCGGCCTACGGCAGCGGGGAGGCCCGTGCCGCCTACCGGGACGCCGGGCACGACACCATCATCAAGCCCAAGCCGCTGCGCCCGGCCGTGGACGGCGGGTTCACCCTCGATGACTTCACCGTCGACGAGGAGCACGGCACCGTCACCTGCCCGGCCGGGCAGGTCCGCCCGATGAGCAAGAGCCGCACCGTCACCTTCGGCGCCGCGTGCGCGGCCTGCCCGCTGCGGGAGCGCTGCACCACCGCCAAAGACGGCCGGTCGATGACCATCCACCCACACGAGGGGCTGCTGCGCGCCGCTCGCGCTCAGGCCCGCACCCAGGAGTTCAGGCAGGCCTACCCCACCCGGTCGGCGATCGAGCGGGTCATCTCCTGGACCGCGACCTGCAACGGGCGGCGGGTCAGGCTGCGCTACATCGGCACCGCCAAGAACGACACCTGGCTGCACAACCGGTGCGCCGCGATCAACCTGCGGACACTGCTGCGGCACGGCCTGACCCGCCGCGACGGGGCCTGGGTCCTGGCTGGCCAGCCCGGACCCGCCGCGCAGCCCTGCCGCCGTTCCTTGCGCCACCCCCTGAGCGGCCGCCGCGGCCACTGCCAGAGGCCAGCCAGCCGGACGGCGGCCTATTCCAGGTGCCAGAGCCGGATCAGCCGGCCACAAGGCCCTCCGCCGGATCCGGGTTATTCAGAGGCGTCCTAGTGTCCCGCGCCTGAAATCCGTTGAAGATGTATAGGCTGGTCCCATGGCGAAGATGGGGCGGCCCATGGCTGAGCTGGTGCGCTGATGGCAAGACGAATCAGCAAGTCGCCGCTGAGCTGGGCTGTCGGGCGATGAGCGGGCGACGCTGGTGCGATGGTCGCGGCGGGCGAAGTCGTCCCAGGCGCTGGCGCAGCGCTGCCGGATCGTGCTGGGGGGCATCTGGCCGCAGACCGTAGGTAAGTGGCGGGGGCGGTTTATTGAGCGGCGGCTGGATGGCCTGGTGGATGAGGACCGGCCGGGCTGCCCGGCGTCGGTCACCCTCGATCAGGTCGAGGGTGTCTTGGTGGCGACGCTGGAGGAGACGCCGGCAAACGCGACGCACTGGTCGCGGGCGTCGATGGCGCGGAAGTCTGGGCTGTCGAAGTCCACCATTGGCCGGATCTGGCGGGACTTTGGCCTCAAGCCGCACCTGAGCGATGGCTTCAAGCTGTCATCTGACCCGCTGTTTGTGGAAAAGGTCGTAGATGTTGTGGGGCTCTACCACAACCCCCCGGAGAAGGCGGTGGTGCTGTGCGTGGATGAAAAGAGCCAGATCCAGGCGCTGGACCGGTCGTCCCCGGTGCTGCCGATGATGCCGGGGATGCCTGAGCGGCGGACCCATGATTACGTCCGGCACGGGATCACCAGCTTGTTCGCCGCGTTCAACATCGCCGACGGCACCGTGATCTCCGAACTGCACCGCCAGCACCGCGCGGCCGAGTTCCGCAAGTTCCTGGCCACCATCGACAAGACCGTGCCCGAGGGCCTGGACATCCACGTGATCTGCGACAACTACGGCACGCACAAGACCCCCGCCATCAAGACGTGGCTGGCCCGCCATCCCCGGATCCACCTGCACTTCACCCCAACCGGGTCCTCGTGGATTAACCAGGTCGAGCGATGGTTCGGGTTTCTCACCGATCAGATGATCCGCCGCGGCGCCCACAAGAGCGTGCAAGCCCTGGAGAAAGACATCCGCACCTGGATCGAGGGCTGGAATGCTGACCCCAAGCCGTTCGTGTGGAAGAAGACCGCCGAGGAAATCCTCGACTCCCTGGCCCGATATCTTCAACGGATTTCAGGCGCGGGACACTAG
>WNGE01001950.1_pt1 | contig 31154 bp, 22 predicted proteins | sample 5400651 | NCBI WGS metagenome assembly WNGE01 (sample SAMN13153370, study PRJNA577476) | soil metagenome | isolation source: 60 cm soil or saprolite under grassland replicate 2 | place: USA:California | collected 2016-06-15
GACTGAAGATCGCGCAACGGCCGCATTGATGAGTCGTTTCTACGAAGGCATGCTGGTGGGTGGCCTAACCCCGGCCGCGGCTTTGAGAAAGGCCCAGTTATAATGTGGGAAGACAAACGTAGGCGACAAACTCGTTACTGGGCCGCGTTCACTTTGCAGGGCGAATGGAAATAGGACTGGTTACGCAATTGTTGAGTCAAATTGCTTGGTAATTGACCACCGAGATAAATCTGACGATATGTCGGCCTCTGCCAATCCGCATCGCAAATGGTCTCTAACTCAGGAAGCATTTGATGGATTCCTGGGTTGTCTCGCTGATGACCGGGAGCGCGCGGGTGAAAAATACCTGGAGATTCGCGACAATTTGATTCGGTTCTTTGAATGGCGCGGCTGCCCATTTCCTGAGGATCATGCCGATGAGACCGTCAACCGAGTCGCCAAACGAGTCTCTCAAGGCGAAGAGATCCGTAATCCCATGGCCTATTTTATCGGGGTCGCAAGATTGCTGGTGCTTGAGATTCTGAAAGCGCGCGCTAAAGAGAGCCAGGCGCTGAATGAAATGGCAACCTCAAATGTCGAGTACGTTGACTCATCAGCTTCGGAAGCTCGTATTGAATGCCTAAGGAAGTGTTTGGCTGGCCTCTCATCCGACAATCGCGAGCTGATCCTTCAGTATTATCAAGGAGACAAAGGCGAGAAGATTGAGAATAGAAAGAAGTTGACTGAACGGTTGGGAGTTTCAGTAAATACCTTAAGAATGCGCACTCTCCGTTTGAGAGAAAAACTACAGTCCTGCGTCGAGAGCTGCGTGAATAATATTGGTATGTGACGAATCGCCCTTCTTTGCCACATATAGATGAGGAGGATTATCCGTGGACGTACCCATCTCTCCTTTTAACCAAAAAATGATTGTTAGGTATTTGCTCGGTGAATTGCCTGAAAACCAGCAGGTCGAGATAGAAGACCAGGCATTTCAGGACCAAGAGTACCTGCAAAACATACAGGCTGTGGAAAACGACCTTATCGACGAATACGTCCGTGGGGAAATCCCTCCTCACCAGCGTCAGAAATTCGAAAGCCACTTTCTCGCTTCAGCCGAACGCCGTCGCAAGCTGGAGTTCGCCAGGGCCCTGGGCAGTGTCACCTCTGAAAGTGAGACGCTCCCGGCGGTTCAATCTTTCAGGGCACGTACGACGAGCATTTATCAGAACTCCTTGCTTGCTTTTATTCGAAGCCTAAAACCGGCTATGGCATTTTCCATGGCTGCAGTGGCGCTCGTAGTCCTTATCGGAGCAGCATTGTTAATAAGAGACGGCATAAGGTTGCGCTCCCAGTTGGGTCAACTACAGGCTGAACGACAGTCTCAAGAAGCCCGCCGCCAACAACTCGAAAAAGAGATGGCCAACGAGCGCGCGCGCAATGAAGAACTGGCACGCCAGGTTGAACACCAGCAACAGGAAGAGTCGGCCCGCGAGCCTCAACGCGAAGAACGAAAGTCGGTGTCAACACCATCTTTGGTAGTCGCATTGACCTTATTGCCGGGGCTTTCGCGAGGCAGCAACTCCGTGCCAAGTGTAGTGGTATCGCCAGCAGTGCGAACCGTGCTCCTGCAAGTTGGAGTCGATCCTCAGGATGATTACCCGCGTTATCGCATCGAGATACACTCTCCGTCAGGGAAACAGATCTGGGCTCAAGACAAGTTATCGTCGCGGGCCACCCGAATCGGACGCGCCATCGTGTTGAATTTGCCGGCGAGCCTGCTCGAAGGCGGGCGTTACGAACTCTCTGTGAAGGGGACGAGCGCAGCTGGAACTTCTGAGGATATTGGCTACTACTACTTCGAAGTGCTTAAGAAATAGCGCATACACATACCCTTTCAAAAATCACGCTCGTTAATACATCTTGCAACAAAAAACTCTTCACTCCGTAGGAGTGAGATGTTTATAGACCAGAGCCTAATAAGTGCCCGGCGCGGTTCGGAGGGGCGGAATGAAACTAAATTCGTACTTGTCAAGTTGAGTTCCGCCCCTCCGAACCGCGCCGGAGCTTCTCGCGCCTAATGAGCTATAAACATGTCACCCCTAACGGGGTGAAAGGCTGCTTTAAAAAATCTCGGGCCTTATATAGACACCTCAGGCCCCTATCGGAATGAAAGCCCAAATTCATTTTCGCTAAATCGTGTGATGTTTTCTTCTTAGTCGCCACTCCAAGACGTAACAGGCTAGAGCGAGTTTTCAACTCACTGCTCCTGGCCCATAGGAAAATGGTCGGCACTATCGACTTCTAGCATCGCGTACACGGGTAAGCTTTACCGCACACTGACTTTCAAGTGGGGGGTTGGCACAGGTTGCCTGCCCCCTTTTTACATTCCAGCTTGACCCACTTTCCTATGCCTGGGCCTGTGATGTTTTTCCATCAGGCGCCACTAAAGATCGAAAGTTGGCCCAGGCCCTCAGGGTCTTGCCTTTGACGGAACAAACATTGGGTGGCGAATAGTTCGAGCTTCACTGTTACCAAGCTGCGAGCTAGTGATGGTGCGGTGCTGGATACCATCACCGTGGGTACCTCGCCACAGCAGGTTGTTTCTGATGGAACCAGCATGTGGGTGACGAACTCCGTCAGTAATTCCATTTCGAGACGCAGTATTTACTAATGGACTCGAGCAAGTTCGGCATTGCTTTGATGGTCGGCTCAGGCGCGACTGTGACGTTTTGACAGTAAAGAGAATCCGCAAACCAGTCACGAGCCGGAATTGATCGTAACGCTCAACAAGAGCTTAGTTGCAGCTGGCGGAAGTCAAGAACAAAATGGCGAAGTGATGATCTCCACCAACTCAACGCGATTAGCATTCACTCGCACCGGTAACCGGAGATGTTGAACAGAGGGCGTGTCGCTGCAGAGCGACACGCCTTACAATGAGGCGACGACGCAGCGGGTCGTTGCCCGCGGCATGAAGATCGCAAAAAACGTTATGAACAAGATCTTGCTGTACAGATTGAAAGGAGAACGACTGTGCTTATCGTTTGGTTTCTTGTTTTCGTGACAACCATTCCCGCCGTTGCTCGCGTGCAGGCTTGTAATCCCGCGGTTGTTAATTATCTTGTCCGCGATGAAGAAGGAAGAGTTTTGAGTGAGACAGAATTGAAATCTGTTTACGAACGCCTACCAAAAACTATCGGTGACGCACACCTCAACGCAGGGCAAGTCTCCTTCGCGGCCGATAAAAAGACCTTTTACTGGCCAGAATCGGTCGATTGGCCAAAAGGTAATAAACAACCAGCACTGGAGTTCGCCAATGCCGAAACCTGCACGATGCATCTCACCGAAGTCACGCTCCTCTACCACGACAGGAAGATGCACTTAATCTTCAACCTGGATATTGCCAGAGCCCAACCTGATCGCCGACCCGTCATTGATTCGCTGCCATTCCAGGAGGGTACATTTGCGCTCGACCTTAACGGGTGGCCAAGTGATCCGAATACACTGATTCCATCAGAGAGATGGAAGAAAATAGAGACAAAGCCCTAAGAAACCATGCATGCAACTCAGCGGATGCCTACCAGGCCCTGCACAGATTGAATTAGCTTCTCCGAGTCGAAGCCAACACCATCCTTGAAGACGATCTCGACCTTCTCGATTTCGTTGATATTCGTGGCGGGGTTCCCTTTCACCACGATCAAGTCGGCCTGTTTGCCGGCGCTGATTGAGCCGATATGCGCGTCCTCACCAAGAAACTTCGCACCGTTGAAACTGGCAACCTTGATCGCTTCCAGCGGGGACAACCCGCCAGCCTGGACAAAGGCCCGCTCAAAGTCCATAGCCTTGCGCAGCAGCGCGACGTAATTCGACTCGGAGGAGACGCGCGCCCGCGCCGTCAGATAGCGCACCCGCGCGTCGGTTGACATCACGTTGAGAACGCGGGGATTCAGCAACGCGCTGGACGCACCGATCCCACTTTGGGCCAACGGCGCACCACCGGCTTCGAAGACGGGCAGCGTAGAGGTGATCGCCACATTCTTCGCTACCAGCGTGCGAATCGTCTCCTGCGCCGCGGTGCTATTCAGATCCAGTTGCCGTAGGCTGGCGCTGACAGCGCTGCCAGGCGGACACTGATCTGGCTGCTTGTTGGGAACGAATTCCGAATCGACGAGCAAGCCATGTTCGAGGTTGTCAATGCCGGCCTCCGCTGCTTCGCGAAAACCGATCGAGCAGAGGTGCCCTGTCACCTTCAGCCCGCGCTTGTGCGCTTCTTCCACGGCTGCGCGCAATTCGGCGCGGGTGATGTTCATGTAGGCCTTGAACGAAGTGGCGCCTTCGTCCGCCCAGAAGTTCACCATGCGCCGTGCGTCGTCGGGCCCGGTAAGCTCGTGCATGACCGGCGTGAATGCGCCGCGTCCCTCCAGATATGGCGCCGTGATGTGCATCTTGGGTCCAATCATGCGGCCCCCGTCAATCAGCCGTTTGATCTCAAGATCCGTGAAGGGAGCTACGCTGCCGGTGGTGCGAATCGTGGTGACGCCGAGCGCCAGATAGAGGCGGGGGAAGCTGTTACCCATGTCAGAGTAAATCGGAGGTGTCCCACCCTCAGGGAAGAACATGTGGTCGTGCATGCCAACTAATCCCGGCAGGACAGTGTAGCCTCGGAGATCGAGCGTCTGGACGTTTTGCGCCACATTCGCAGTCGTGGCTGATCCGATCGATTGGATCTTGCCCTCGTTGATCACGATGGTCTGGTCGTCCCGTGGTACGGCACCGGTTCCATCAATCACGCGAACATGGGCCAGGGCTATCACCGTCGCTTCTACGCGGATGAACGGTTGGCGCTCAGCAATGGGCGCCTGTGCAAAAGAACTGATTCCGACGCCAAACAGCAGGAGAAGGAAGGTTTTGATTTTCAAGGAGTTCTCCTCGTGGTCGTTATCCGTACCAAAAACTCGATTTGGGCAGCAAGACTATACTGACACCACAACGACGTGGTCCAGGCATTTCTGTCGTAAATTTAGTTCGTGTGGGTTCGTGGATCGGGTCTTTGTCTTCCTTTTTTCAGCAGCCTGCTACTAGGTGTTAACGGCCATCTGTTTCGTTATCTCTGCCCTGTCGTTACTAAGACTCGATTCGAGCAACAGGACCAATAGGACCTAACGGTTGAAGTAGCCGCTCGACAAAAGATAGTTGGCGCGGTTTAATGTCACCTCAATTAACTCCTATTTTACCGACCAGTGCGCGTAGTCAATGTCAATTGCTCTTAAGTCTAAACCGACTTCCTTCATCACAGCACTTATCGCGGTGTGTTTCATCCTTAATCCGATTGGGGGGACACCGAATGCTTTAGGTCAAGAGCCTATTGACGATGTCAATCCGATGATAGGCACCACTGGCCCGAGCGTCTACGACTATGGCGGTATGATTCCAAGTGTCGCCACTCCCTTCGGCATGACACATTGGACGGCCATGACCCGTGAAAACAAGATAAGCGTTTATTCATACAATCATAGCGACAAGACGATTGCGGGGTTTCTTGGCACTCATCAACCCGCCATCTGGATGGGCGACTATGGCTACGTCAGTTTGATGCCATCCAGTGGAGAGTTGAAGACCTCGCGGAAATTGCCCTACAGCCATCAAGATGAAGTCTCCGCGCCCAACTACTACGCCGTCCAAATGGACGATGGTGGCAGACCGCTTAAAGCCGAGTTGACCGCGACGACCCGCGCCGGATTTTTGAAGTTCACGTTCCCCGCCTCTCAAACTTCTCACATCGTTGTCACCGCTATTCGTTCCGAGCAATTCCAGGGTTTTATTCAAATCAATGCGAAGGATCAGGAGATCACCGGCTATAACCCTGATCGCATGTCAGCCGAACTTGGCCCGCCCCTGCCTAACTTCAAGGGTTACTTTGTGATTCAGTTGAGCAAACCCTTTGCGTCTTACGGAACCTGGGAGGGTGACAGCATTCATCCTGGCGGTAGCGAGCAGACTGGTCATCGGATGGGCGGTTACTTAACTTTCCCAACAACAGCAGGCGAAGAGATCAAAGTCAAGATAGGCACCTCATTCATCAGCCTCGACCAGGCCCGAGATAACTTGAAAAGAGAGATTCCGGATTGGGATTTCGAGCGCGTAAAACTGGAAGGCCGGCGTGCCTGGAGTGCGGCACTCGGCAAGATCAAGATTCAAGGCGGATCGAAAGATGATCGCGTCAACTTCTACACAGCGATGTATCACACACTGCTGTTCCCGAGAATCTTCTCGGAATATGGACGCTATTACAGCGCCTTTGATGATCGTATACACAATGGCGTCTCTTACAACGACTATTCTCTGTGGGACACATTCCGGGCCGAGCATCCCCTTCTTTTGTTGATCCAGCCCGACAAGGTTCCTGACATGATCACCTCTCTGCTGCAAATGTATGATGAGGGCGGCTGGATGCCAAAGTGGCCCAATCCTACCTACAGCAATATCATGATCGGCACACACGCTGACAGTGTCATTGCGGATGCTTATGTGAAAGGAATCAGAGGCTTCGATCTAACGAAGGCCTACGCGGCAACTTACAAAGATGCTATGACACCGCCTGATGGAGATACCTCGAACCGGTGGGCCGATCGCGCGCCCTGGACGGCATATGAAGCCAGAGGGGGATTAACCTGGTATAAGTCTCTGGGCTACGTTCCGATAGATAAGACAGATGAGTCAGTCTCTTGCACGCTTGAATTTGCCTACGACGATTTCTGCGTAGCACAACTTGCTAAGGCGATGGGCAGGCAAGAAGACTATGAGTTGCTTATGAAACGGACCCGGAACTATAGGAATCTGTACGATCCGGTGAGCGGTTTCATGCGCCCGAAAAAGTCCGACGGTACCTGGGACGAGGAAGCTTGGGCTTCGCGCGAAGACAGAAAGCCCGGATTCACTGAGGGCAGTCCCTGGACCTATCTGTTCTGCGAAATGCAAGACATTCCCGGCATGATCGCTTTGATGGGTGGTGAGAAGAAATTCGCAGCCAGGCTGGATGAGAATTTTTCAGGGGGCCACTACAGACATGACAATGAGCCGGGCCATCATTACACCTATCTCTATGACTATTGCGGTCAGCCCTGGAAAACCCAGGAGAAGGTTAGAGAGACGATGGCCTCTCATTACCACAACGCACCGGATGGTTTGAGCGGCAACGACGACTGCGGACAAATGTCTGCCTGGTATATCTTCAGCGCGATGGGATTTTATCCCGTAACGCCAGGCAGCCCGGTTTATGCCATAGGCAGCCCTCTGTTCGAAAGGGCTACTATCATGTTAAGTAAGCCATACAAGCGGGGTCCGTTCACGGTCATTGCGCGGAACCAATCCACCAAGAACAAATATATTCAATCGGCGACACTAAATGGCAAACCATTACGTGAGCCATTCATCAAGCATGCTGATATCGCCAATGGTTCAACCCTCATCTTTGTCATGGGTCCAAAACCAAATAAGAAGTGGGGACTCCACAAGAGCGCGTATTCGAAGCAAGGCCGAGAGCTTAGCAGGAAAGACTAGCCGCAGATTAACGCGGATAACGCCGACTAGAACAGAGCCTAAGAAGTTTACGAACAGATTGTTTTTGATCTACCGTCAACTTCTTGTTTTCTTGAGCAGGTTTTTTTGAGTAAACAATTGATCCACGAAACTACACGAACCAAAGACACGAACCGACACGAAGTGTGGTTAGTGTTACTTCGTGTGATTTCACTTCGTGTGATGCGCGTGGATGATGTTTTTAGTCAGGTTTCGTCGCGGCTGGAGCCGCGCTGTGTTATCCGCGTTAATCTGTGGCTGATTTCTCTGACCGTCTAAGTAGCAAGCCATCGCGGAATGCTTGCGTTGTGGCGATGTGGTCTTGGTAAAGGCTCATCTCTGCGCTCGAGCGCGCAGGCGACCAACGCAGTTCTTGCGCCAGCAACGAAGCGGCAAGCCCTGCTGCGCTTTGTCCCTGATCTTGACTGAATCCGAGCAACGTGCGGCGCAGCAGAAAATCAGCGAGTCGCGCACATTGTTCGGTGCGGGCGGCAAATATGACTTGAGCCGCAACGTCAGGCGCATGCGGCGAAAGAGGCTCGCGCAACCATTCGGATGAAGCGGCGAGATGTATGACTTCTCCCGCCCGGCTGCCATAGAGCCTGACAAGGTGCGCGATGGTTTCATTTTTTAATCCGTTACCCGAAACCTCAGTAGGTTTAGTGTCTGAACGCGCTCCGGGAAGCGAGTTGCTGGACGTTAGGCATGGTGCGTTGACATTCAGTTTCGCGCAAACTACATCGACAACTTCTTCCGCGATCGCGCGATAGCCCGTGATTTTTCCGCCAAGAACGGAAATCAGGTTCTCCGAGCCGGAACGTGCGCCGTCAGCGATGCGATGCCTACGCGAAACGGATGATGCTGAGCCTTCTTCTTTGACCAGGGAGCGCACCCCTGCATTGCTAAAATAGATTCGCGCCGTATCGAGCGCCGGAAAATAGTCCGCCACTGATCGTAGCATGTAGTCGACGTCTGCCGAGGTTGCGTGGGCCGTTGTCGGGTCGCCCGTAAAATCCGTGTCGGTGGTCCCGATCCAGCTATGACCGAGCCACGGAATGACGAACATCAAGCGGTTGTCAACGCGAGAGAACACGACGATGGCGCGCTTAGTGACGGGCGGGCAAGTGATATGTGTACCCTTCGTTGTGCGGATTTGTGCATTTGAGGGCGTCGAAGCGCGTTCTATCAGGTTGCCGGCCACGCGGTCAAACCAGGGGCCGGAGGCGTTGACGACAATGCGGCTTTTGACGCAGACTTCCGCGCTGTCGTCGCTCAACAAATCGCGCACGTACACACCCTCAATCGCTTCGCCCGTGCGTAGCGTTCCGGTGACCTCGGTGTAGTTGAACGTCTGCGCGCCGTGATCACAGGCATCGATGATGTTTTCTAAGCAAAGGCGTTCTGGCGAATCCGCTTGCGCATCGAAATATGCAGCGGCTCCTTGTAAACCTTGCTGCAGTAAATTCGGTTCGATCTTTTTGAGTTCGCTGGAAGTGAGAAAGCGATGACGCGGTAGGCTTTTGTCATAGCTTAACAAGTCGTAAAGCGTCATGCCGATCTTCACTTTGCAGCGATAAAAGAAGCTGCTGCGATAAAATGGCATGATGAACTCAAGCGGTTTGACTAGATGAGGCGCGATGCGTAAAAGCGTTTCGCGTTCGCGCAAGTCCATACGAACAAGGCTAAAATCAAGCATCTCCAGATACCGCAAGCCGCCGTGAATCAAGCGTGTAGATCCGGCTGTGGTGCCGCTGCCGAAATCGCGTTTTTCAAACAGCGCAACACGCAAACCACGAAGAGCAGCGTCGCGAGCAATGCCTGCGCCGATGATGCCGCCGCCGATCACGACTACATCGAAGTGCTCATCTTCGAGTGCTGCAAGTTTCGATTGGGAAGTTCGGGAAACGGGCATAGGGGACATCCTGGGAATGCAACAACGCGCCGACTTTTCGGTAGTGGGATTTGATTGCGCACGTTTAGAGTTCAACCTTTAGGTTGCTGTTTCGCCGCCACAAACTGAAGTTTGAACTCTAAACCGACCACTACAGCCTTTTCGAAGTGTTTGCGTTAATAGCAAGACGGCAACGAAGTGTCAATTGTGAGGTCTGGAAGAATGAAAATCTATCTGGCGGAAGTTATCGGCACGATGATTATGTTAATTCTTGGTGATGGCGTGGTCGCCAACGTGTTATTAAACAAATCAAAAGGACAGCACGGCGGCTGGATGGTGATTACGACGGCTTGGGGGTTGGCGGTCATCATCGCCATCTTTTGCGTCGGACGTATCAGCGGCGCGCACCTTAACCCTGCGGTTACAATAGCGCTCGCCTCGGTCGGTTCATTCCCCTGGAGGCAAGTACCTGGCTACGTCCTCGCGCAAATCGTCGGGGCGTTTTTCGGCGCCGTGGTCGTTTGGTTGCTATACCTGCCGCATTTTGCGGAAACCGAAGACGAGGGACTAAAGCTCGGCGTGTTTTGTACCGCGCCGGCAATTCGGCATCCTGTCTTCAACTTCATCTCTGAAGTCATTGGCACGGCGATTCTGCTTTTCGGAATCCTGGCGATTGCCGCTAACGCACAGAGATTAACAACCCCAACCGGCATCGATCTGTCGCTGGTCTTCAGCCAGGGTATACAACCAATTCTGGTTGGCTTGCTTGTCTGGGGGATTGGTCTCTCACTAGGTGGGCCAACCGGGTACGCGATTAATCCAGCACGCGATTTGGGACCTCGTCTCGCTCACGCCGTTCTGCCGATTGCGGGCAAAGGAAAATGCGACTGGGGATATGCCTGGATTCCAGTCGTCGCGCCGCTCATCGGCGGCGTCATCGGTGCTGGTCTGTTCACGATCATTGGATTCTGACACGGAGGAAGGCAAATCATGACTGGGTATGTTGGCGCAGTTGACCAGGGCACGACGAGTACGCGCTTTATGGTTTTTGACCATGCGGGACGTGAAGTTGCGCGTGACCAACTCGAACACAGTCAGATTTTGCCGCAATCAGGTTGGGTTGAGCATGACCCAGTGGAGATTTATCGGCGCACCTGTGACGTAATCGAAGGCGCGCTTTCCAAATCAGACCTCACGGCACAAGACCTCGTCGCCATCGGCATCACCAACCAACGCGAAACCACTGTGGTCTGGAATCCTAAAACGGGCGAAGCGCTCTACAACGCCATTGTCTGGCAGGACACTCGCACAGACCGCATCATGCACCGGCTGGAACAAGAAGGCGCCGGCGATACGATTCGACGCAAAGCGGGATTACCACCCGCGACCTATTTTTCCGGCGGCAAGATTCAATGGATTCTAGACAATGTCGACGGGGCACGCTCTGCTGCTGAGCGAGGTGAAGCCATCTTCGGGAATATCGATACATGGCTAATCTGGAACCTGACCGGCGGAGTAACCGGTGGCGCGCACATCACGGATGTTACAAACGCCAGTCGCACAATGCTCCTTAATCTCGAAACGCTGGATTGGGATGATGAACTGCTTGGCTTTTTTAGCATTCCGCGCCGAATGCTGCCTGCCGTGCGTCCTTCTTCGGATTCAAACCTTTATGGCATGACAGGCCGAACCGGACCCTTCAGGGGCGAAGTTCCTTTGTGTGCAGACTTGGGTGACCAACAAGCAGCTACCGTCGGGCAGGTTTGCTTCACAGCCGGCGAAGCCAAGAACACTTACGGTACTGGTAATTTCATGCTTCTCAATACGGGTACAAACATCGTGCCCTCGCGCTCCGGACTGCTTACCACCGTTTGCTATCAATTCGGTGCCGAGAGTCCTATTTATGCGCTCGAAGGTTCGGTAGCCGTGACCGGTTCCGCCGTCCAGTGGTTACGCGACCAACTCGGTGTTATCAAACAAGCCGGCGACATCGAAGCGCTCGCCAACTCCGTTCCTGATAATGGCGGCATCTACTTCGTGCCGGCTTTTTCAGGACTCTACGCTCCGTATTGGCGCTCCGACGCGCGTGGTTGCATCGTCGGGCTTTCGCGCTTCAATGACAAAGGGCATCTGGCGCGAGCGACGCTTGAATCGATCTGCTACCAAACACGCGACGTGCTCGATGCAATGGTGAAAGATTCCGGCGTACGACTAGAGACATTGAAAGTAGATGGCGGCGCGACGGTCAACGATACGCTTATGCAGCTTCAAGCCGACATTTTAGGGGTTCCCGTCGTGCGTCCCGTCGTTGCCGAAACCACCGCGCTCGGGGCGGCTTATGCCGCCGGATTAGCTGTAGGCTTTTGGAGCAATGCTCAGCAGATGTGCAGCAACTGGCAAGCCGACCGGCACTGGGAACCGCGTTGGAGCGCAGACCAGAGAGAAGAAGGTCACTCCGGCTGGAAGAAAGCCATCGAGCGCACATTGAATTGGATTGATGTTGAAAAGCCCGATTGAATTGAACAAGTTGGGAAGGGGGCAATCACACCAGAAGTGAACAAGTGAGAGAGTAACTTATGACACTCGCCCGCAGAAGCTTCTTAAAACTTTTCGGCTCAGGCATCGGATTGATTAGTTCTAAATCGTTATCGCGCGCACTCGAATCCGGACCCGATGTTCGCCAACTTTCACGGAAGATTCTCGTTGCACATCGCGGCGCATCCGCCTACGCACCTGAACACACACTTGAATCTTATCAACTTGCACTTAAACAAGGCGCGGATTTCGTCGAACAGGATTTACAGATCACGCGCGACGGCGTGCTCGTCTGTCTGCACGATCTCACGCTCGAACGCACCACGAACGTCAAGCAGATTTTCTCCACACGCTTTCGCGAAGAACTCGTTAACGGTACTCCAGCGCGCCGCTGGTACGTATCGGATTTCAGTCTACGGGAGATTAAGCGGCTCGACGCCGGTTCGTGGTTCGATGTGAAGTTCAAAGGGGCGCAGGTCCCGACGTTTCAGGAGGCAATTGATCTTGTTCGGGGCAAAGCGGGACTGTATCCGGAAACCAAAAATCCTGAAGTTTACGGTCAACGCGGCTTTGACATGGAGCGCTTGGTGTTTGACGTGCTCGGGGAAAATCGCCTGGACAAGCGGAGTGCCGCAGGTCACACGCCCGTTATCATTCAATCCTTCAGCCCGGAAAGTTTGAGAAAACTATCCCGCACCCTTAAAACGAAACTACCGTTGGTCTTGCTAGTTAGCGATGAAGCCCCTACTAGGTGGCTGACGGCGGTGGGACTCGCAGAGGCGAAACAGTTCGCGAGCGGTATCGGCCCGGCGAAGGCTCTGGTCGACAAAAGTCTGGTAACTCAGGCCCATGCCCTTGGTTTGAGCGTTACTCCTTACACGTTTCGCGCAAGCAACGCGGGACGGTTTAAAACTGTGCGTGAAGAAATGAGCTACTACTTATACACCTTAGGGGTTGACGCACTCTTTACTGACAACCCGGATTTATTTCCTCGCGCACCCAGTTAGAGAATTTAGGATTTAGAATTTAGAATTTAGAATTTGTTAGAGAGGGGGAGATAGAATTTGAAATTTATTAGAATTTGGAATTTCGAATTGTTGGAGTCTGGAATTTGGCTATTAAAGCTGTCGTATCGCTATGCCGAAATTTCTAAATTCTAAATCCTAAATTCTAAATTCAGGAACGCGTTCAACTCCTCACGGGTCGGCAACCCGGTTCGAGCGCCCAAAGCCCTACAGCCGAGCGCGGCGACAGCACATCCCAGCCGGAGGCTCGTCTCAACATCCTCGCCTTGCACCAGGCCGTAAAGAAAGCCTCCATGGAAAGCGTCACCGGCGCCTGTTGTATCAACGCAGCCGCCGGGAACCTGGAAAGCAGGCGTTTCCAGGAATTCTCCTTTGCAAAGAACAGTCGCGCCTCGCCCGCCCTTCGTCAATCCCACAAGCGTACAGCCGTAGCGCGCTTTGATCTCGTTGAGTGCCGCGCGTGGGTTGTCTATGCCCGTTAGGAGACGCGGGAACTCTTTCGACGAAATGAGAACATCAATCAGCGGCAGCAGCTCCGGTAGACCTTCGTAGACGTTGTCGATGTCGGCGGAAACGATTGTGCCCGCGGCTCGTGCTTCTCTCGCCATGCTCGCGCAAGCCAGCGGATCATGTGAGTCTAAGTGAAGCACGTGCGCTTTTCCTGCAAATTCAACAGGCGCATCGTCGGCAGTATAAGCGAGGCGCTCGTCACGATCCCAAATAACAGTGCGCTCCCCTCTTTCCGCTTCGATAATGATGTAACCGACTTGAGTGCGTGCTCCTTCTATTACTTCCGCAAACTCAAGATCAACGCCTTCGTCCCGCAACGATTGCAGACCAAGGCGACCTTCCGGATCGGTGCCGAAGCGTCCGGCGTAAGCGGTTCGCATTCCTAAACGCTGCAACGCAACGATTGCGGATGCCGTTTGCCCGCCTGCCCCTTGCCTGTGCTCATTCAGCCGCGTCTTCGTAGCGTGGCCGGGAAACTCTGGCACAACCAGGAGATGGTCTACAGCGTTGACGCCGAAGCCCGCAGCGTCAAATTCTTTGTTAGCCGGAACTTTGAATGGAAACTTCACTAATCTCCGCTCCGCATTTGGAAAGGGTTTTTCGCGAGACGATTCATTTGCGTCGATCTTCGAATTATATTTTTTACTCTTTTAACCTTTTAAGACTCTGGCGCGAAACTGCTTTAGTTGCAGGCATAAAAGCCGCGCTGTGTCCCTGCGGTGAAATCCATCTACCCTGAACATCGTCATTTCAGAAACTCATCGGCATTTTCTTTCGTGACAAGCGCAGTGCCGGTATCGATTACCTTGGCGACGGGCTCCCCGTGAATCGCTTTGATCGCTGCCTCGATGGCCTGTTTGCCCATGTTCGCCGGATATTGAGCGATGACAGCGCTAATCGCTCCGGACTTGACGGCGCGCACGGCTTCTTTACCCGCGTCGAACCCGACAACAAGAACCTTTCCGCTCAAGTGCTGCGCCGCAACTCCCTCCATCGCGCCGAGGGCCATTTGATCACTCGTGGCAAACACGGCGTTTAAGTCAGTATTTGAAGTAAGAATGTTTTCCATCACGGTGAGAGCTGACGCGCGCTCGCTGTTGGCAGACTGTATTGTGACGATCTGAATTCCCGGCGCCTGCGCGATAGCTTGTTGAAAGCCCGCGACACGGTCCTCGTGCGACGTCACTCCAAGAATGCCGCGGACGATTGCTACTTTGCCGCGGCCTCCAAGAACCTTCACTATGTAATCGCCCGCGAGCTTTCCGCCTTCTCGGTTATCAGTGCCGATATAGCTCAGCTTACCGGGCCAAGTCGTGTCGTTGTCAACGATCAGGACTGGAATGCCCGCAGCTTTCGCTTTGTCGAGCACCGGGGTTGTTTCGGCGATACCACCTGGAACTACTGCGAGGACCGAAACCTTTTTCAGAATCTGATCCTCGAGGATCGAAACCTGCTGATCGATATTGATCTCGCGCTCAGGAGCCAGCACAGATAGTTCTATGTCCGGATACTTGCGCGCCGCTTCTTCAGCGCCACTCTTCAGCGTCTGCCAAAACTCGCTGTCGAGCGCTTTTGTCACTATCACGATCCGGTGCTTGCGGGTCTCATCTGCGCGATTGCATCCGCCGACCAGCAGGAGGAAAATCACGCTACCTATTACGGCACACAAAATCGAAACCTTGTTTCTCATCTCGTCCTCCCCGTTCATTTACTGACTAGCCCGCGCCTCCTCATTGCGCGCTGGCGCAGCACATCGATCCAGACGGCGGCTACGATGACTACTCCGATCACAACCTTTTGCCAGTTCGGCGACACATTGAGCAAAGTCAATCCGTTTCGCAAAACCCCCATGATGAGCGCGCCGATAAGCGTTCCCCAAACTGTGCCCACACCTCCGAAAAAGCTCGCTCCGCCGATGATCACAGCGGCAATCGCGTCGAGTTCAGCGCCGTCGCCAGCCAAAGGAAAACCCGAGTTTAGCCGGCCCGCGAGAACGATCGCCCCGACTGCCGCAAGTCCTCCGCTCAATGCATAGACCATTGTCAACCTCCGGTCTACGGGAATGCCAGAGAACATTGCCGCTTGTTTGTTTCCGCCGATTGCGTACACATCGCGCCCGAGCGTCGTGCGCGTCAAAAAAACGTGAAAGAGGGCGTAGACGGCAACAACTAGAATGACTGGGACTGGAATGTAAGCAATCGTGCCTGCGCCCCAGAAACGAAATCTGTCGGGCAGCTCCGAGATTGGAATCCCGCCTGAGATAACAAACGCAAGCCCACGCGCGACATTCATCATCCCGAGGGTCGGAATGAAGGGATGAGGCAACCGCAGCTTCGTAAGCAACAACCCGTTAATCATCCCGAGTGCTGCTCCGATGGCAATTCCCGCTGCGATACACACGGGCCAGGGCACGCCCGCCTTGAGCATCATCGCCACCAACACACACGATAATCCCAGGATTGAACCTACCGAAAGATCGATGCCCGCACTGATGATTACGAGCAGTTGTCCGAGCGCCAGAAGCGCGTTCACTGATGATTGCCGAAAAACGTTTATTAGATTGTCGAAGGTCAGAAAATGCGGCGAGAGGAAGCTGAGGATAGCCGACATCACAAGCAGTCCCAGCAACGGTCCAAATCGCCGCATAAGGTTGCCTGGTGCTCTACGCCACCCTTTCGGCGTGGTGCGCCAATCAAGCTGTGGCCTTTCTTCTCGAGCGCCGGCTTTGCCCTGGTTCGTGTTCAGTGGACAGCTACTCCAGTCGCCAGTTGCATAATCATTTCTTCGGTCGCTCCTTCGCGCGGCAGCTCGCCGCTGATGCGCCCACGATGCATCACCAGAATTCGATCGGCGAGATGTAGGATTTCTTCGAGCTCTGACGAGACCAAAAGGATTGCAACGCCGCTTTCGGCTAGCTGTCGGATCAAATCGTAAATCTCCGTCTTCGAACCGACATCAATTCCGCGTGTCGGTTCATCGAGGATGAAAACCTTGGAACCGGCGGAGAGCCACTTTGCCAGCACCACTTTCTGCTGCGCGCCGCCGCTCAGGTACATTACCTGTTGTTCAATGCTGAGCATCTTGAGGTGCAGCTCGCGGGCCAGTTGCCCAGCTACTTCTTTTTCTCGCGACGAGTTGAGAAAGATCCTGTAGCGGGCAGACTTCCGGGGAGCCGCCAGCGCCACATTAAACTGAACGCTTCTCCCGAGCACGAGCCCTTTCGCTTTTCGATCGTCGGGGACGAGCGCCAGCCGATGGCGAACTGCGTCCATTGGCGTTTTGATCCTAACTAGTTGATCCTTGAGATAAACTTCACCCGCCTCAGCTTCGCCTGCCCCGAAAAGAGTTTCTACGAGCTCTGTTCGGCCAGCGCCTATGAGTCCGGCGAGACCGACAATCTCCCCTTGACGAACTGTGAAGCTGATATCGGAGAATCTTCCGGCCGCCATCAATCCTTCGACGCGAAGCGCCACCTCACCATACTGTCGCGACTTTTTCTCAGAAAACTGTTCGCTGATTTCACGGCCAACCATGTACCGCACAAGGTTGTCGGTCGTAATCTCTTGAATAGGTCTGGTCACAATATGCCGGCCATCGCGCAGGACAGTGACGCGATCAGCGACCTGGTGAATCTCTTTCAGCCGATGCGAAATGTAGACTACGCTGACGCCCCGCCCCTTGAGTTGCAAGATCGTTTGAAAGAGTCGCTTCGTTTCATGTTCGGAAAGCGGCGAGGTTGGCTCATCCATGATGATGAGCTCGGCGCTGAACGCGAGCGCCCGTGCGATTTCAACCAGTTGTTGCTCGGCTATGCTCAGCTCACCGACCGAGCGCTTTGGATCTAAAGAATGGCCCAGTCCCTTGAGCAAGCTGCTCGCTTGTTGGTTAATATCGGCCCACCTCACCCATCGTGAAACACCACTTCTGACAGGATGCCGACCGAGAAAAACGTTTTCGCCGATGCTCAATTGCGGAACGAGCATGAGTTCTTGATGGACGATGTTGATACCGAGATCGTAAGCCTGGCGCGGAGTTTTGATCTCGACTGTCTGGCCCTTCCAAAACACTTGCCCCCTGTCGGCCTGATAAGCGCCGGTGACTATCTTCATGAGTGTTGACTTGCCGGCGCCGTTTTTGCCAATCAATGCGTGCAGTTCGCCCGGACGCACCTCGAAGGACACGTCGTCGAGTACGGTGACGCCGCTGAAGGACTTTGTGATGTTCTCCATCCTGAGGAGGGGTTCATGATCTTCCGTCGTCATTTGCGATGTGGCCAATTACTTTTTTCCATTTTCCATTTTTCATTTGTCATTGCGCTCGTGAGCTCTTCAACCGCGACAAATGAAAAACTACTTCGTGTTATGGTTCAACTACCGCCTTTATCGCTTTGCCGACCCGCATAGCTTCCAACGCCTCGCCTACTTCGCTGAGCCTCAAACGGTGAGTAATCAGCTTCTCCACGGGCAATAGGCCGGCCTCGAGAATTCGCACGACTTTTGGAAAGGCCGTTCGCTGGATGTATGAGCCAAGTATGGAAGTTTCATAGCGTGTGATTACGTACTGGTTTAACCGGCGCTCGGCATGTTGATTGACGCCGAAGAGAATCACCCGGCCGCCTCTTCTCACAAGCTCGAGGGACTCCGGAAGCAGACTTCCGGCCGCGTCCACAGCAACGTCGACACCAATTCGCGTGATGGCTTTCACCTCCGCGGGGCAGTCGTCAGTCTTTGGGTTTAACACTTCGTCCGCGCCGAGCCGTTCGGCCATTTGCCGCCTATACTCTGTCGGTTCTATTACGAAAACTTTTCCGGCACCGGCGCTTTTGAAAAGCATTAGAAACAACAGTCCAATGGGGCCGGCGCCGAGGATCGCAACGCTTTCGCCGGGGAGGACAGCGGTCTTTTCAAAAGCATGCAAAACGCAGGCGAGCGGCTCGGCCAGACAGGCGCGCTCGGTTGGAACATCCTTGTTGATTTTGTGCAGCGCTTTGGCCGGCGCAGTATTGAACTCGGCCAGCCCGCCGTGGCGGAAGATTCCAAGCGAGGTCATGTTCTCGCAAACGTTCGTGAGCCCCAATCGGCAGTACTCGCACAGCCCACAGGTGATGTTTGGATCAATCACCACCCGATCGCCAGGCTTCACGTTGATCACGCTCTCACCGACATCCTTGACCGTAGCTACGTATTCGTGGCCGAGAATGCTTCCAGGAGTTGCGGGGTGGCCGGGGGGATCGGAGAGAATGTGGATGTCAGTACCACAGATACTCACGCGATCGACGCGGAGCAGCACATCGTCGGCGCCTTGAATTCGAGGGCAGGGGAACTCCTCCAAAGCCCAGTGACCCGGCCCGTGAAAAACTATCGCTTGCATGGTTTCAATCATCCAAAAATCTCCAGCGGTGCCTTTGCCGCCTGCTCGTCAGGGCCGAGCGCGGAAAATTCCATACCGATGAATCCTTCATACTTCGCTCGCCTAAGCAAAGTATTCACTGCTAGATAATCAATCTTTCCCGTGCCCGGTTGATGTCGTCCGGGCAGGTCGGCGACGTGAAAATAGCCGACCCACTCCAGCTTCTTGTGAATCTCGGTCAAAACGTCTTCACCCATCATACTCATGTGGTAGATGTCGTAGAGCAGCTTTACCCGCGGACTATTAACCCGTCTGACGATCTCAACTCCAAGTGCTGAGTCATTGAGAAAACACCCGCGATGATCGAGCGCCGTGTTCAGCGGTTCAAGGAGCAAGGTGACGCCTGCCTTTTCCCCACGCCCGGCCAACACCCGCAAATTCTCCGCCATGATTTCGATCTTTTCTTCCGATGGCTGCGGTGGCGTTGGCGCAGCGCTGCCATCCTCATTGAGAACATCGCTGAGCATCATGATGCGGCGGCAGTTCAACTGCTCAGCAGCCGCAAAAACGTCGTCCATCTCTTCGATCAGTTCCGCGCGTGCGTCCGGGTCAGTGAGCGCGTGCTGACGATTCCCGCTCATAGCAGCAACGGTGAGGCCCAGACGCGACGCCGCGTCAGCAAGCGCCGGCAGGTCTTTGTCTCGCCACCCCCAGAACTCGATGGCGCGATAGCCGAGTCCCGCTGCTACGGCCAGGCGATCAATGAACGGGCGATCGGTAAAGAGCATTTCCAGGCAGAGAGAGAGTTTCATTTCAACGCCGCCTGTCGGCTTCGTCTTTGGGAGTGAGTACGACCACCCCGATGCGCAAAGTGTTCCGATCGCCTGTCTGCGCCGGAAAGATGAAATCCTGTAACGCGAATGTTGATTTCAGCGAGGCAATGCTACCGACCTCGCGCTGATCCCAATCTTCGAAGCGGACCGTTTGCCCGCGAATCTTGCCCGTCATGACCAATTCGAGTCCCAGCGGGTCATGCACCAGTTCGACCAGGTTGCCTTTCAATTCGCCGTATTCTCCAGTGCGCCCGCAGATCGGGCAGCTCTCGACATCGGCGTGATTAGGGTTTGTGTGTTCAACTTCGTAATGGACACTGGCCGCGAACCGGAAAAAGTTGCGTTCGCCGCCCGGCCCGCTGATTTTCACGCGATCCAATTTCTGGCGCGCGAGCGAGGTATAGTAGTACCGCATGTGAAAAGCGTGCGAATGTTGCAACGCGCGATGCTCAGGCTCTTCCCAGGGTTGAAGGTGCTCCAGCCGCACCTCGAAATCGCATCCTTCAGCGTTGTCAAACGGGCCGTAGAATTCTCGCAAGCGCATCGCGTGGCGGAGCTGCTCCGTCACCAGCTTGACCGCCACCTCATAGGAAGATGCCAAAGAGGCATCCACGTAGAACCAAACGTTAGGGTAGCGCGGCATGGCCTTGTCGAACGCTGACTTCGGCGGAAGCTGAAAATCTTTAAGAGAGGGTGCACCGAGAGCGGGTTTCTCAGATTTCAATTTTGAAATTTGAGATTTGACATCCTCTATGGGCCATTCCGTCTTAGGACGGAAATTGTATCGGAGGAAATGCTGATTGATAGTGGCGCTATTCCAACGCGAGGCGGCGGCCAGCTTGTTTTTCTCAAGCCAGTCGAGCGGTTCAATGATCTTTGAGAAATTGATGAAGTCGTTCCACGTGCCTGAAAATTTCCTCGGCCAGCCCGCGCGTTGGCCGAGCGGATGATTCGGTAAGCGCCGGCCCTCCTCGGCCAGCTTGCGAAAGGTCCCTTCGTTGTAGAGCTTCAACGAGATCGGTTGATCGACGGGATAATATTTATTCTCCGCATCGCCCCGGTCACCGACGATCTTTAGCTCCTCCCAGCCCACCGGCATCGACCCGTGCTTCCCCCACTGCACATTCACGCGCGGCCGCATCCGGTTGCGACGGGCGTCGCTTAAGGCTGCTTCACCTCCCACCAGCATCCGCCCGTGAAAGTAAGTCCAAATCTTCTCAATCGACATGCGGTCCGGTGAGTATTGCACCCACATCAATTCGTGATCGCACGGGTCGTTGTCTTCGGGAAAGTCGATGTCGTCCTCCCAGAAGAAGTGATAAGCGATCAGGCGCTCCGTTGGGTGGAGGATGACGGCAAAATCTTTGAGCGGGAAAAACTCTGACGGGGTAACATAAACACGCGGCGCAAATCGCCGCGCGAGTTGCCACTCTTCGTCAGTGAGGTTGCGTGGTGGATCCAACTCCAGCGCGCGGGTGTATTCGCGGCTCGCGTCGTCCAGGAAGCGGCGGAGATGGTAGGCCACGCCCAACTGGTGATGAAACTCCGCGGTCTCTTCGACTCGCTGCGCTTCCTTGGGGGCCAAGCTCTGTGCCGCACTCGGCCTTCGTGGGTCTCCAACAAAGATCACCAGCGCAAGTAGGAAACCTACGAGCCAAACTCGTGCGTTTATAAGATGGAAAGAAGTGAAAGGTAGCATTGGGAAAAGCGAAAGGGTTTGGCGTACCGCCTTCTGGCGGGCTTTGGCTTTGCGAAAGAGCACAACCCGCCTGAAGCCGGTACACCAAACTGGTATTACAAGACATACAGCGCCTTCAGTTTAGAAATAGAGTTTCAATCCAAACTGAATGATTCGAGCGTTACTCGCCGAGAGAATTTGGCCGAATCCGCTGCTGTCGCGGGAAATATTCGGCGGTCCGAAATTGGCGCGATTGAACGCATTGAAGAGCTCAGTACGGAATTGGACGCGAACCCGCTCGTTGACGTGGAAGTCCTTCGCGAGCGTGAAATCGAAGTTCCTATAACCGGGTCCGCGGATAATCCCTACGCCTGCGTTGCCGAAAGCCTGCGGCGAGGGATTGAAGGCGGCGAAGGCATCAGTATTGAACCAGCGTTGCAACGTTCTTGCCGAGTCAGACAGGATCGGGTTGCCGACCACGTTCGGCCGAGCGCGCCGTTCGCCACCGATATTGAGCACGGTGCTGCCGGCTAAAGTAGCCGTCAAGCCGAGGCCGCCCTGAAGTACGTGGATGCCGCTCAGTTGCCAGCCGCCCAGAAACAGATCCGCGGCCTTGTTCCAATCGCTGCCCCACCGCCGGCCGCGGCCAAAAGGCAGTTCGTAGATGTAGCTCGCCACGAAGCGCTGCTTGATGTCAAACTCGGCCAGCCCGCGCTCGGCCTTCAGGTTGTTTCCGTTCTGCGGCTCGCGGAAAGTGCCGGTGTCGAAGCCTGCGCCGACGCTGCTGGTCGAAATATGATCGGGCGCTTCGGTCAACGCTTTGCCCCACGTGTAACTCAACAGCGCTGACAGTCCTCGAGAGAAGCGCTTCTCCAACCGCATCTGAAGAGCGTTGTAGTTCGACAGCACGCGGTTCTCCATCCATTGAATGTCGCCGAACGCAGGATAAGGTCTGGCGCCGGCCGACTGTGAGCCGTTGGCGTTGGTGATCACGGCGCGCTGATTCAGATTGCGGAAACCGTTCAGCTTGGTTCCCTTGTTGCCGACGTAGGCGACATCCAACAAGAGGTCTTTCGTCAATTCGTACTGAACGCCGAAATTGTATTGTTGGATATAGGGCGTGCGCTGGAAGGCGTCCTGCGCGCGGCGCATGATAGTAGGCGAGAGTGACGTCGGATCCAGCAACCCTGCCGGATAACCGTTTACCAGACGGAAAGGCGCCGCCGAGGCTATCGCCGCTGCTCCGCTCACGGTCGCCTGCAACAGATTATCGACCAGGAACGGCGGGTTGAAGCCGAGTAGCCCTTCGCGCCCTTGCCGGACGGTGTGCGAGTAGAAGACGCCGTAAGCGCCGCGCATCACCAGGCGCGGGGTGAGCGAGTAAGCGAAGCCGGCGCGGGGCGCGAAGTTGTTCTTGTCGGGATGAATTAATGCCCGGTCGAAGATGTCGCCGTCCTTGGCGAAGATCATCGTGCCGCTCTGCGGATCGAAATTGGCAAATTGATTGTTCCTCTCCCGCGGTGGAGTGGCATATTCATAGCGCAGGCCGAGATTCAAAGTCAGTTTGGGCGTGACCTTGAAATCATCCTGGAAGAAGTAGAAATACATGTCCTGGCCTTGATCCATGACCGTGAAGCTGGTGAGCGCTAACTGTGAAGGCAAGCCGAGCAGCAGATCGCCCACGGCGCGTCCGGTAAACCGATCTTCAAAGTTCATGCGGCCGATGGTCGCATTCAAGTCGTTGATCTTAGTCTGGACGTGCAAGAACTCAGTGCCGAACTTGAAGAAGTGTTTCCCGCGATTTAAGCTGAGCGTCGCGCGCGGATTCCAGGACCGCGGTGTCTGGAACTGCGGCGTGGAAGTGTGACGGCCCACGGCGTCGAAACCCTGGATGTTAACTTTGGGCACTCCGCCGACAATCGCGGGATCGTTCGGGACATTCTTCAAGCCGACCTCCGCCGCGCCGTCCACACCGAAGTTCGGCGGGCTGGTGAAATAGTTGCCGCGTCCCCAACCGAAGCGGAAGTCGCCGACAAACGCGGGACTGAAGATCCACGTTAAGCCAATCGCCAGCCCTTGCGAACGGTTCGCGTTGGATCCGAAGGCGTCGTTGAATGACCCTTCGGCAAGTCCCGGCAGTGGCGCGGGACGGAACGTTGTAGTATCGACAAAACTGTAGCGGCCGAACAGAGTCTTGTTGCTCGCTATTTGATGGTCGATGCGCACGTCGAATTGATCCTGGCGAGTGGTAGTGATCGGCGTCGACGCATAGATAGTGGTGCCGGGAACGTTCGGATCGGGAATGAGCGCGACAATCTTGGCCCCCACCGGATCCCAACGATTTTGCGGGATGACCCATTGTCCCTGAGCATTTTTACTGAACTCGGGGCGGCCCGCTGCGAATGGGTCAAAGACCGCGACGCTGAATAGTCCCGCCTTTTGCGCTGCCGTAGGGACCAGGCGAGTGCGTGGAATACCCTCTTGATCGCGCAGTCCCTCATAGTCTGCAAACCAGAAAGTGCGGTTCTTGACGAGTGGGCCACCGACGGCCGCGCCAAACTGATTGCGTTTGCGCACCGGCTTGGGCGCGCCAAGCGCGTTGGAGAAAAAGTTGTTGGCGTCAAGCGCGTCATTGCGCAGGAATTCGTAGACGCTGCCGTGGATGGCGTTGGTCCCCGATTTGATCGTAGCGTTGATCACCGCGCCCGAACTGCGGCCAAACTCGGCGGAGTAGGCATTGGTCTGGATTTTGAACTCCTGCAAGGCTTCGATCGAAGGCTGCACGAGTTGCACGTTTTCACCACGGAATGAGTTGGAGTAGGAGATGTTGTCCACCCCGTCCAGCAGGAAGACGTTATTGAAAGTGCGATTGCCGTTGACGTTGAGCACACCTTTAAAATTAACGCTCGCGAGCCGCGGCGTGCCGGGCAAGACGCCGGGCGAGAGCAGCGCGAGTTGATTGTAGTCGCGGCCGTTCAACGGCAGATCGACGATCTTCTTTTGGTCGATGACCGAACCCCGCGAAGAAGTCTCTGTTTCCAGTTGCGACGTCCCGCCCGCCACTTCGACGAATTCGCTGACTGCGCCGGTCTGCAAGGTGATGTCTATGCGCGTGAATTGATTGACCTGCAGCGTGACGCCGCTGCGCAAAGTTTTATTGAATCCGCTCTTCTCTGCCGTTACCCTGTAATCTCCCGGCCTGAGACTGGTGACAGTGTATGAGCCTTGGTCGTTAGTTTCGGCGTTTACGCTGATGTTCGTCCCGACATTGGTTACGGTGATCATTACTTTGGGCACCAACCCGCCCGACGCATCTTTCACCTCCCCCGTAATCGTCGCCGTCTCCTGCTGCGCGGGAGTAGCAAGCGCGCATGCGAACAACAACACGAAAAAGATAAAGCTGCTGATGCAACGTAACAATGACCTGAACATATCATTCCTCCTTTGAGTTGGTTGGAACCTGCAATTAGCCTCAGTGTTAGACAGACTTCGGTTCCGACGCCGCAGCGCCTGAAATTTGATAGCGATATTGGAGAATTCTGAAGCCACTGGGGCTAGAAGAGTTTGATCAACGGTGCGCAAAGGCGGAACGTCTTTTACGCACTGTTGCGTCCGTCGTCAGAAACTAAATCTCGCCGCGAATTGCATCAAACGTGGGTCTCCTGCGAGCGCTGTGATTCTACCGACTGCACTGCTGTTAATGTTCCGTTCCGGGAGCCCAAACTGGGGTGTATTGAACATATTGAACATCTCCCAACGGATTTCCAAGCTGCGGCCCTCGCCGAAGCCCTCGAAAGTGCGGGCCAGTGCGATGTCAAAGTTGGTGAGACCCGGGCCGCGCAACGTGTTGCGCCCGCAGTTGCCCAGTCGGGGTTGCACCGTATTGGTGGTCGGATTTAATGCCATAGGGGTCGCGTAGGCGGTTGCGTCAAACCACCTGTCAATGTTTCGTTCACTCTTAGACAGGGTGCCGTCCCGCAAGCAATCGGCGAAAGCACTAATGAGGCCTCCGCCTCTCGGACCTCCCAGGGTTGTATCATTGTTACCAGCACGCACGGTGAATGGTCGACCAGTCCGCCACCCACCCGTACCGCTGACGCGCCATCCACCTACGATCTGTGATATCGCGCCAGAATTCAGATAAGCGCGACCACGACCGAATGGTAGTTCATAGATGTAGGCAGCGACGATGTGATGCCGGATATCGAAATCGCTCGGTCCTCGCCGCTCTCCCAGATTGTAGCTGTTCTGTGTGAAACTGCCTGTGCCACCGGCAGCGAGGTGCTCCTGCGACTCATCAATGGATTTCGAGAAGGTGTAAGCAGCGCGGAAGGACAGTCCCCGACTGAACCGCTTCTCAAGCGTCGCCTCGCCTCCATGGTAGATCGAGTTTCCTCCGTTATCGCGGTATTCAATTGGCCCCAGACTTGGATAAGGTAAAACAGGCTGCAGAGTCCCATTAATGACCGCGTTCTTGATGGTGCCATTGGAATTTAAGAAAGGTTGGTTCAAATTGCGGAGTGTTGAGAGGTGAGTGCCTTTCGTGCCAACGTAATCCAAGGTTGCCACCATATTACCGGGAAGCAGATGCTGAATCCCAAGGTTCCATTGATCTATGCTGGAATCAAGCGCTTCAGGGTTGACTGCACGGAGACGAACCAGCGTGGGATCGACAGCGCTCGGATTGAGCGAGAGGTTGAAGCCTGTAACCAGTCGCATGTTGTTGGCCGTCTGACTAGTGGTGGCCGCGGTTACCACGTTATTAACCAAATAGGGAAGATTCAATGCCAATTGATCCTCGCTGCCTGCGCGCTCAAATAGCATATAGAATCTGCCGTAGCCCGCCCTCACTAATGTCTTGGGCGTGAACTGATAGACCATTCCCAAACGTGGCGCGAAGTTGTTCTTATCAGGCTTGACCAGACTCTTACCAAATGCCGAATTAGCGGGAGTGAACTTCAGACCCGTCGTCGGATCCAAGTTCGTCAAGCGATTCGCGCCTTCATATGGCCAGGTCGCAAAATCGTAACGCAGTCCAAGATTCAGGGTTAGCTTCGGAGTGATCTTCCAATCATCCTGGAAGAAACCTGAGATCATCTTCAGACGCGAGTCCACCACCGCCAGATTAGTAAGTTGCGCCCCGGAAGGGTAACCAAGCAGGAAGTCGGCAACGCCGATGCCGGTGCGATTCCCGTCAAAGTTAAAGCTGCCTCGCAAACCGGGAACGTCCAGATAGATATTTCGCATTGGAGCTCGCAGGTCAACCCCAAACTTCAATTGATGCGCACCGTAGGAGACGTTGAGAGTGTCGGACCATTGGAATTGGTTAGTGACCTGGGACTTCGGTAAGAAGTCTGGGGACCCCAATCGATCAAATCCTGATTGGCCTCCGAGCACTACAGTTCCTCCGCGCGCGGAAATGTTAAGCCCCGGAATTCCACCGCTATAAGCAGGAGAGTCCTGCACCCCCTTGAACCCAAACTCTGCAAGCGTATTTAGGCCAAAAGGATCTTGAGTTGCGTGTGAGTTATTACGTCCCCAGCCGATGCGAAACTCGTTAACCACGCGTGGGCCAATGGTTCGGGTCCAGCCGACCGCGGCCGACTGACCTTGCATGAAGAGCCGGCCGTTGGCTGAAGAGCCGGTACCGTCAATGATTCCGCCAAAGATACCGGGAAGGTAGCGAAAGCGATTTGAATATGTATAGCGGACGAACACATTATTGTTTGAGTTCGCCTGCACATCCACGCGCGCAGTGTAGCTGTCGGTATCATCAATAATCCCAGGAGCCCGGAGAAAGTTGCTGACGTTGAGAGCGCCCGAGCCTGGAACAATGTTGGCCGCCGGCAGCATGCCGAGAACTTTTTGGGCCAATGGGTCCAGGCATGCCGCGGGGATTTGGTTATTGATGAATGATCCATTCGCATTGAACGCGGAAGGTACTTTCTTTTGGCAGTCGCCCACGCGGTCAAAGATGGTGGCATAAGTGACGCGGTTAGCTGTGCCGGCAGCAGCAGAAAAATCGCCCCGGATTTCATTTGGCAGGGGCACATTGCCAAGCCGTGTTACGCCCTTGCGGACGCGTGTCCCCTCGTAGTTAAAGAAGAAGAAGGCCTTGTTCTTGAGGCTGTAAGTCGACGGGCCACCTTCACCAAAGTGCGGTAGATAAATAGGGCCGCTGATGTTGCCTCCATACTGGTTCTGAACGTGGGGAGGTTTCGGTGCTCCGGCACGGTTTTGAAAGAAATTGTTGGCGTCAAAGACGCGATTGCGGTGAAACTCGTAACCGGTTCCGTGAAATGCGTTGCCGCCGCTCTTAGTGGTGACGCTGACGAGCGCGCCGGGGCTGCGGCCATTTTCAGCCGAATAGGGATTGGTGCTCACCTTAAACTCTTGGATTGAATCTACCGATGGTCGAGCCACCTGCGTAGTCAGTTCCTGTACGTTCTCCGAGATCGAGTTATTGTCCACACCATCGAGAACAAAATTGTTCTGCAACGAGCGAACGCCGTGTACATTGGCGCCGCCAGTTCTGCCGTTCGCGGTACCGCCTCCTTGTTCGGTATAACGATCCGCTTGAACTCCCGGAACTCCACCGATAAGGTCGTCCCAGTTGCGGGCGCTCAGCGGCAGGTCAGAGATCATGCGACTCTCTATCACCCCGCCAGTCGTAGCTTCCTGAGTAGTCAACAGTGGCGGCGCAGTTGCCACCAACACCGACTGGCTCACTGCCCCGACTTCGAGGGGAAAATCAATTCGCGCCTTTTGGCCGACTTCCAGGTTGATACTGTCGCGGACTCCCCTTTTGAATCCTTGAATTTCCACCGATATGGTGTAGTTCCCAACCGGTAAGCTGGCAAACGTGTAGTATCCGGAAGAATCCGTTGTGGTCGACTGCTCCCGAGTGGTCGCGTTGTTCTTTGCCATCACCGACGCATTCGGGATGACCGCCCCAGTTGGGTCCGTAACGAGTCCGGTGAGGCTCGCGGTATTAACTTGAGCTGATCCTTGAATGGCCAGGCTCACATAAAGAAGCAGCAGGCTGGCAAAAACTCGAGGGGTTTTCATCGTTTTCTCTCCTTAGGCATAGCTTCCTGGATCTGATGTATTTGTGCGCTACAGTTGAAGGGTAAAGCTCGGCAATGACAAACAGGTTAACTCAGGTAACCAAATCAAGATTCAGGATAGATTTTAGGTCCGTTTTCAAACTGGCTGCGACAAAGGCAAGGGCCTTACATGGTGTGGGGTGAGAATACCATACATTTCGCGGCGGAAAGAAAATTTTCAACAATGCCGATTCTGACAATAAGTCTAATCGCAGATAAGCATAAGCGTCGCCTATAGAGTGTGCGTAAATCCCACCGACCGCAGTCGGTGGATTGTTCATACCCAACCTACTGCGCATTAGTCGTCACTCCGCAAAAAACTCTTCAACAATGCTGTTGGCAGTTCTCCACAAGTCCCAGCATACGCGGATGGCTGCCAAAGCTGATTGATTCCCGCTTCGATCAGCCGTTCCGGACAATTCTTGCCAATGAAATGTTGCCCATTATTCATCTGCAGAGTTTCTGCCAGAATATTTGTATTGTTACTGAAGAACTGTCGCCGCGGTAAGTGCGAAAACAGAAGTGGTAGTGAAGCTGGTAAGCCCACGTGAGGTGGCTATAAGGTGTGAGGACCATGTTGGGAGAATACTCCGTTTGCTCTCAGGAAGGAAGGCGACTGAAATCGCGGCAGCTTTAGGTTAGGTATGAACGATCCACCGACTGCGGTCGGTGGGATTGCACAGATTGGTGCGTCTGTATTTAGCTTCGACCTGACTGACCTGGCTTGCAGTAATTGTTGAACCCGTCCAGGTTTCCTAAACCTCTGGCAAGTGAAACCTTCAACTTGACGGAAGAAACAGAAGTTGGCCTGGAGATTGAAGCGCGATCTCCGGGCGCATCCTGGGGACGCGAGCGCGCGGAAGCAGCGGCGCTTTTGGTTTCAGTCGACGGAGTGTACAACCAGGATCTGCTGCTTTGGGCCGGTGATGAATTCTTCCCCTATCGCGTCATGCTCGGACACCTCACCAGAGGGCAGCACGCGGTTTCGGTGACGCTCAATTTGGCGCGTTCGGCTGCGGGAGCGCAACGAGCCGACGTAAAGTCCTTGCGCCATCTCCCGCTCGCGACCACGCACGGTGCGGGCGGCGTAGAGGAAGATCAATTGGCTCTGGCCCATTCACCTTTTCTCTATGCACGTGCAAATACCATCGACCATTTCACGGACATTCCGTTGCTGATGTATTACGAAATTCTGCACCAAGCCAACGATGAATTAATCGTGCGCTATACCGTAATTTTCACGAATGAAGATGGGGGAACGCAGACCGCTGCGTTGCTGGCGCGCTGGGGACGCGGAACGGATATCGAATGGGTCTACCAATTTCGTGTGCGAGGTCAGAAAGTCGTCGAGGAGACTTATCAGAGCGTGAGGCATGAGACAAAAGTTTTCAGCGGCTCTCGCGCTGTCGGAAGCCATCCGCTGCTCGCTGTGGCCTCAGATAACAACAACTTTTCTGATCTGGCCTGCTCCGCAGTCCGTTTCGCTCCTTTACCAATCCGCGCTCGTCTTGAGACAGCAACGCGCGAGAGCATGATGGACCTGTATCCGCAAACTTATCGAGCAATGACTGAAGAGCTTCTTCGAGAGCATCGCATCAGTGAGACGCCGGCCGATATAAACACCATCGCGGATCCGCGCGAATATTTCTACATCGAAGCAGCTTCGGAGCAGACAGGAGCGGCGCTCGCCTTTGATGTGAAGGTTACTGGATATCCAGGAATATTCTCTTCGGATATGGGTGACCCTCGTTTGGGTATAGACCGGAGCGGTAATTTCCGTACGGCGGTGCGCTTACCCAGGGGTGTTTCAGGCTCTATGGTCGAGACTATTACGGCACGTTGTTATGCAAGCTCACAACCTGTCAGCGATCGGGGCTGCAATCATATGAAACTGATGCGAGCTCTCATGCTCGACCAAAGCTTCGTGCCGCGAGTCCTTGTTTTGCAAGCACAGCCTGAGTCGTCGCTTGCGCCGGGTGAAACAAAGGTTTTCAGGCTCACCCAACATTGATTATCTCCCCGCCTATCGAGGCCTTCCGATTTTTACATAAATAGGATTAGTCAGAGCGAGCATGGCCTTCGTTCCGTCGCGAACCTCAAGGCGGAAATACGAGTCGTGCCGGCATTCAATCTCGATCACTTGTGTCTGACTCGTCTTAGCGGGAAAGCTACGAATCATCTGACCATTCGAGATCAATGAAACGGTCGCGTCGGGCCGGGTTCCTTCGGTGCTGATGAAAAAGCGTATTATGTTAGGCGAGTTCAAGCGAATCTCATCGCCGACGATCCAACGCGAGCGGCGTTTGCCAGTTACTAACTCGGCCTCGAAACTGACCACGAATCGCGCTACTCCGTCTGTTAAGTAAGCGTGACCCAAACGAATAGCCTTTAGTAATGCCGCTTGAGATAGAACCTTCGCTGCCACATGAGTTGCTGGTTTACCGACGGGAGTATCCGGGCGGTGAGAGTCGCTGGACGCGATGGCGGTAATGCGTCTCCCACTCTGCAAAATCTTGTCCCACATTTTGAGTGCCGGCTCGTCGGTAAAATCCCACGGGCCATTCCAAACTTCAATTGCATCGAAGTCGCGCGCCGCAGCGTCATAGCTCCAGGCGCAACCACCGCATAAGACGAACGGGTGATTGATGGAGATGAGCGCGCCGGCGCGGT
>WNGE01004569.1_pt1 | contig 31134 bp, 36 predicted proteins | sample 5400651 | NCBI WGS metagenome assembly WNGE01 (sample SAMN13153370, study PRJNA577476) | soil metagenome | isolation source: 60 cm soil or saprolite under grassland replicate 2 | place: USA:California | collected 2016-06-15
AATTTGGGCATGGGCATCTGTGCCCGGCATGTTAGATCTTGCACCGTGCGATAAAGCCTCGGCAGGCCATCGGGTTGAATTTCCTTTGCACCGTGCATGCGCAGAATGATTTTGTCGATGAACCAGTAGTTGATAGCGTGGACGACTAAAGCGATCATGAGGGCGATCAACGCGCCCTCTGCGCCACCCAGCGCCCTACCGACTTTGACCACTATCACGGTCAGAAACGTCATGAGAAAAGTCATTTTCAAAGTGTTCATTTGAATCTCCTTAGCCGTCCCAAGCCAGGCCATTCTTTAATTGCCGCGGCGCGGGCTTTTCCTCGCGCTTCGCGCCAAATGGCTGGGACACGAAGAGTCTGTTGGACCGATCTTGAGCTAGACCAGGTCCAAAAGATAAAAAGAGAGCTTAAGGAGAGGGTATTTTAAAGGCGATAGACTTGTTGAAGGCTATAAAGCTCTTGTTGCGAAAAAATGGACGGTTTTTTTATCCTGGCAGCGGAGAGAAAATTTTCTGATCGGACACCGAAGCCGCCCGACAGCGCTGATAAGTTGGTTGTGATCCGACGGCTAAGTAAACGCCCCGAATCTTTGAACCTTAACGAGATAACAAGGGCGTCGATCGAAGAAGCTTCTTCCTTGAGGTCGTCATCAAGGTCGGCACGCACCTCGATGCCATCTGCAAGGAGGGAAAATGCTAAAAGGAGTGAGAGAAAGAGAGCGATCTTGGCTTTCACTTGACAGTTGCCTATCAGACTGTGGTCTTTACGTCAACATTACAAAATTCCTGGGATCAACGGGGGCGTGGTTTGGACACTAGCGAGGTTAGTTCTCACTGAAAAACTCCCCGTTCACCGTTCGACAGCGCTAGGGGTGGTTGTTGAGTGCCCCATCTTTTTGTGGGTCTTCTTGCAAGAACAAAGATCTTCTTCATACGTGCTCATCGAGCTGATCCTTGCCCTCAATTTCCGCTCGCTCAAGTACAGCATCTTCCAGGCGCCCCCTCACAAATGGCTCCTGCTATCCATTGTAGGCACTCTGGCATTTACCGCTGCCTTGATCCAGGTTCCTGGCGTGCTCGAGGCGTTTGGCATCGCCGCGCCAGCTGCCTCGGACCTGGGTATAATTGTGGCTTTGGGCCTATTTGTCACGATCACGATCGAGATTACTAAAGCTGTTCTGAGGGCAACGGCGCCTGTGGCGGGAGCGCTCTCCCCATAACTCAGCGGCCGGGCAGCACTCATATATCGCGCTGGAAAAAAATCTGAGCAGGTCCCCGGGCACCAGAATGCTTTCCGAGAAGCACGTTCGGTCGAGTGTGGCCGGACGCTAGGGACGCTATGTGCTGTGGCGCTTAATGTTTAGCGGCGGGCTTTTCTTCCTTGATCAATTCGTGAATGAGTCGTGGCACACCGCCACAGCTGAAACACCGCGGCGGCTGATATTTGGTTTCCCCCTCTGGGTAACGCATGAAGCGTTTGTAGAAAGGCTTTTCCGTTCCTACGAAGTCATCGTAATAAAAAGCCAGCTTGCCGCACTCGCTGCATTGTAGATACTTCGCCATCGGACTCCTCGTTAACGTTTACTTCCCAAATCGGTGGTGAGTTTGAAGTATTTCAAAACGGCGCTACCTTTTCAATCTGCTTTTATGGCTGCCCTCCTATTTTTGTTGCAAGGGCTGCAAAACCCCTCTAGAATCGGGGGCACTGTTCGATTGTCAAGAAGGCGATGACTATTCATCAGCTGGTGGGTGAGAGGCAGCTTCGAGCAAAATGCCCCATCGCTAATCAACCGCTAGATACCAAACATTTAAAAAGAGGAGGAATAAACAATGGCAATCCGGCTTTTTCAGTCTCAGACTTCGATGTTTTGCGAGAAGGTCAGAATTGTTCTCGCGATAAAAAAAGCTCCCTATGACGTCGTCGATGTGCGAAAGGACGAGCGTAAATCGCTCATCGAATACACGGGCCAAAGAAAAGTTCCCTCGATGGACTACAACGGTGAGTGCGTTATTGACTCCACGGTGATCTCGGCCCGACTGGAGAAAGATCATCCAGGGAACAGTATCTATCCCGACGGCGCGTCGAATAAGGGGCTCTGCTTGGCGCTGGAAGATTGGTCCGATGAAGTGGTGATTCATGCCAATCATGCCATTCGCCGGGCCGAGACTCCTGAAGCACGCAAGAAAGCCGAAGCGGAGTGGGATACTCACTTTAACACTTTGGATCAAATGTATTCCGGGAAGAAATTTATCTTTGATCGAATGACCATCGCGGACATTTCGATTTTTTCCCAGCTTCACTATCTTTACACTACGGTCAAATACGAAATTCCGGCGAAATATAAGAACCTCAACGCCTTCATGGAAAATATGCGCCAGACGTTGAAACTGAAATCTCTTTCCGAGAGCTTCGAAGCTCAATCGTTATAAGATCGGTGAGATGAAGAAGCGAGTTAGTTGTGATCTTACGACTTGGCCATTGTCGCATGCCAACCAGGGCTTGCCTGCCGAGCCCTGGTTGGACGTGATCTTAAACGCTTTGATCTTTATTGCGGAAAATCCTACAAATAGACGCCAGTGTCACAAAGCCAGGAGAATGGCATTTAGGCCCGCATTCCCTTCCATCCGATGGCGATTCAAACCGGGTAGTCGTTGGGTATGATGGAAGATCGCTTCTCCGTCTTGCTGTTTCGTACTTGCTTAGTCGGTTGCCTACTCGGTATCGTTGGCACGATTTACTTTTTGCTGGGACTGGCGGGATATGTCGGCAGTTCGTTGCTGAATCTATTTGTAGCCGCCAGTCTTGTCGCTGCAACAGTCTTCTTCCTCGCAGCATTTATCGGAGTCCTATGGGAGACCAATTGGGTCGGACGGATCCTTTGGCTATCCATTTTCGTCATTCTCGGAACTGAGATCATTCTCTGCCTCGTCCCGCCGACGGCTCGCGACGAACTCACGCACCACCTTGCGATCCCCCAGCTCTATGTGCGTGCCGGGAGGATCATCGAGGTCCCGATAGCGCCGTATTCCTATTTCCCCATGCTGCTCGACATGCTTTACACGCTCTGGGTCTACTGGGGGTATGATTCGGTTCCAAAACTCATCCATGGCCTGTTCGGTTTTCTTACTGGCCTATCCCTGTACGCCTATTTGTCCCGACGGATGAACGCAGCTTATGGACTCCTCGGTTTCTTTTTTTTCATCTCAGTGCCGTCGGTGCTTCGCTTGAGTCACTGGGCCTACGTCGACCTCGGCACAGCCTTCTACACGACAGCGGCGCTGTTGTGCATTCTTCGCTGGCGCGAAGGAAAGGCGTCGGGGCAATGGTTGACTATGGCTGCCTTGTCGGCCGGATTCGCGGTAGCCACGAAGCCCAATGGGTTGGTGGCATGGTTGCTATTATTTTTTCTGTTTGCCTGGGTGACGGTTAGAGAAACTGAACGAGGCTTCGGCAAGATTCTCTCCAATTGTGTACTCTACGTTGCCGTCGGCGCATTGCCGTTTCTCCCCTGGCTGGCCAAAAATTGGCTCCAAACGGGCAATCCTTTTTTCCCCCTGCTGGGCGGTTTTTTCCCCGCAAAGACGGGAGTCGAGGGCGGCGGCGCGAGTTACGTTAGCCTGGGAGTTTTCGCCAAACGCGAACTTCTCTACGGCGAGAGCTGGTGGCAAATCGCGGCGCTGCCGCTGCGCGTGTTCTTCTTTGGCCGCGACGACGACCCGCAATATTTCGATGGGGTGCTGGGACCAAGTTTGATTCTTCTGCTGCCGTGGGCGTTCAGAGGCAAATGGCTTGAGGAAAAGAAGCTTCTAATAAGCTTCGCGCTTCTGTTCTTTGTTTATGCCGTGTTTCTCGTTGATCTTCGCGCTCGCTATATTCTGCCTATCGTACCGCCGATGGTGATATTACTCACCTACGGCGTTTTTAATGTTTACTTGCGCATCAAACAGCCCGCCTACCTATTCGCGGCTTTGTTTGGTTTCGCCGCCTTCAACGGGTATTACCTCTGGGGCTATTTTCAGGACGTAGCACCGTTAGGCTACGTGATCGGGCAAAAGACTCGAGCGGCCTACTTGACTCGGGCGCTGCCTGAATATCCCGCTTTCCAATACATCAATCGGGAACTTTCACCGGCCACGAAAATTTATCTTCTCTTTGTCGGGCGAAGAGGGTATTATTGTGAGCGAGAATATTTTCATGACGGCGGAGAGCTTCCCGGTTTCCTTCTTAGGGCAATCCAATCAGCGAAAGAACCGGCGGACGTAGCTCGCCGGCTCAAAGCAAGACACTTGACCCATCTCTTGGTAAGAGACGAGCTCCTCATAAGATTTCTACGCGACAATTTGGACCCGGCCCAACAAAGGCTATGGGCCGATTTCACTACCAACCATCTTAAAAGTCTGTTTCGCGATCGCGGCTATTCGGTTTTACAGCTCCATGGCTAGTGGTTGTGAAATCTCGATTATCATTCCGGTCTTCAACGAAGCGGGAAGGCTTTTGGAGTTGTTGAACAATATCCGAGCGCTGCAACTGGCAAGCTCAGAAATCATCGTGATCGACGACGGTTCCACGGACGGTAGCGCGGACGCCGCGATGGCCGGGGGCGCGAATGTGATCCGTCACCCCTACAACATTGGCAACGGAGCGGCCATCAAGAGCGGCATTCGTGCTGCTCGCGGAAGGCTCCTGGCCTTAATGGACGGTGACGGCCAGCATCGGCCGGAGGATATCCCGAAGCTGATCGCCGAATCGCGCAATTACCACATGGTCGTCGGCGCGCGGGCGAAGGGATCAAAGCGGAGGTTTCATCGCTATGCCGCCAATGTCGTTTATAATCTTTTGGCTTCTTACGTGACCCGGTTCAAAGTTAAGGATCTTACTTCGGGATTTCGGCTTCTCTCGCGGCTCGACGCATTGCGGTTTATTGATCTGCTACCCAACACATTCTCCTATCCGACGACATTGACGCTGGCGTTCTTGCGCTCGGGACTCACCGTCAAGTATGTTCCCATTCAAACCCTGTACCGCGCTGGACAAAGCAAGATAAGCTTGGTTACCGACGGCGTCCGGTTCTTGTTAATCATCACAAAGATCGCCACGCTGTTTTCTCCGTTCCGAGTGTTTTTGCCGGTGAGCCTTTTCTTTTTTTTTAGCGGCATCGCCAATTACGCTTACACCTTTGTAACGCAGCACCGCTTCACGAATATGTCGGTGTTTTTGCTAACGACCGCCGTGATCATCTTCATGCTGGGTCTGATTTCAGAACAGATTGCGTTGCTGCGGATGGAGCGTCAAGCAGCCCGGCAGCCGCTGAATGAAAGAGATGAATGAAAAAGTTTTCCGTGATACCTCTGTCGTGTGCGCGCTTATCTTTGTAGCCTTAAGAAGCAACCCGTCTCGCATGGAGATTCTGGTTATAACCTGGAACTATCCGCCGCGGCGTGGCGGCATCGAGTACCTCGTCAGTAATCTTTGCCTGGATCTTAGAAAGAGGCACTCTGTCTTAGTTATTACATCCCACGCTTCCCCTGTTCCAGTTGAAGAGAATATATTTCGAACCCCATTCCCTGGACTGATTCCGTTTGCGTTATATGCACTTTGGCGCGGCGCAATAATCTTGCTGCGAAATCGGAAGATAAAGGTGATTTTTGGTGGAAGCGCGATGGTCACGCCGCTGGTGCTGGTTCTTGCTCGGCTCTTCAGTGGGAGGGCGGTCATACAAGCTCACGGTCTTGATCTTGTCTATCCCAACACACTCTATCAGCTGTCATGTGTCCGCTGGGTGAAGTATTGCGACCGAGTCATAGCCAACAGCACGTATACGGCGTTGTTGGCGAAAGAGAAGGGCGCCCGCGGCGCGGTGGTCTCGGTGATTCCCCCCGGGGTACAGCCGGGGCGGTTCCAATCGACCGATGGTGGCGACGCCAGCAAACGGAAGTTTGGTTTGAATGGAAAACGTATCATCCTTTTTGTCGGGCGACTCGCGAAGCGAAAAGGCGTTAAAGAGTTCATACAGCACTCGCTTGAGCGGATCGCGAAAGAAATTCCCGATGCCTGTTTCGTCGTCGTCGGGGATAATCCGGCGGAGTCGTTGACCCACCGGGACGATACGATTGGGGAAATCGCAGCGGTGATTTCAGCAAAGGGCTTGCTGAGCCACGTTCGATTACTGGGTGGGTTGCCTGACGAAGATGTCGTCGGACTCTATCAAGCCTGTAATGTAGTTGTGTTGCCAGCGCTCCAGGACGACAACGATGTAGAAGGATTCGGCATTGTCCTCGTGGAAGCGGCCGCCGCTGGCAAACCAGTGGTGGCCACGCGGGTGGGTGGAATCCCAGATGCCGTCGAAGATGGCAAAACCGGGCTCTTAACCGAGCCGGGCGATTACGAACGCCTGAGCGACGCAGTCATCTCTCTGCTCAACGATGGCCAAACGAAACGAGTTATGGGTGAGGCTGCGATACGGCGAGTTCAGGACAAGTTTTGCTGGCCGAAGATTGCTGCTCAATACGAAGTAGAATTTGGGGTTTCTGTGTCTAACCAAGACTAACGAGCGATCTCGGCAATCGTTTGTGTTCGGGTACTAGTCGTATCTCCCCGAATGACCTTTGCAAAGAAATCCGCCAGCTGTTTTGCTGAATCCGCCCAGGACGGCACTTCGATCGGAACGGTGATTCTGTTTTTGAGCTGCAGGAATGCCGTCTCGGCAAGGCTTTGTGGGTTCTCCGGTTCGTAGAGGCATCCGGGGTAGTTACTCAAAAGTTCGTTCATGCAGCCCACTGCCGCCGCAATAAGCGGAATGCGGCACGCCATGATCTCATACGCTTTTTGCGGAAAGCTGAACTCGCCCTGAGCCGATTGTCGATAGCAGATGACGGCTAAATCCAGAGCATTGATGAAACAAGGTACCTCTTCATGGGGCAGAACACCGAGATCGTGAACGTTCGGCCCAGTTGGAATTCGTATGCCACGCTCGCGCGGACCTGCGATCGCCAAGCGAATGTCGTTGTCTTGGCGCGATAGCAAATTAAAAGCTTTAAAAAGGGTATCTATACCACGACTATTATCCAGTGCCCCGGCGGTCCCGATCAACCTTACGCCTTCAGGAAGGTTGAGTTGTCGCCGACATTCCTGCTGATTCCGTAAATCCAAGAAGTCCCGACGCACGCCATTCTCGATCACCGTGGTGGGTTTGGCTCGAGGATAAGTGCGCACGACGTGGCGCGCCAACCGTTCACTGAAGCAACTCACGCCGTCGGCCTCTTTTACGGCTTGTCGAAACAAAGATACCACGAAAGGAAGCCGGCTCGCGCCGAAGGCTTCGAAGTTATCATAGAGATCAATCACGCAGCGAGCCTGGACTCGCTTGGCCAACCATGCCCCAAACATTACCTGATAGGCGTCTGAGCCTGCCCAAATGAGATCCGGTTTGACTTTCCTTGCAATTTGGAATGTGCGGGTCCCGCACTCCAATGGTGTTGCGAGGCGATTGATCAAGTTGAAGGAATGCCAGATTACACCGGTGTTTGCCGACGGTTCACAATCCACGACAGTGCCTTCTTTCCTTCGACGATAACTGATTGCGATTCCCGTTACATCATGGCCGAGCCGGGCTAGTCCTAACGGTAACTCGCGAAACCTGCCGAACCGGTCGTCCAGCAAATCCTTGCCCATGTACTGGCGTTTGGTTAACACGAGGACCCGCAAGCTAGACCCTTTCCTCTACGGTACGTTCAACTCGGCAAAAGGTGTCGGCTGGTTCAGCAGTGCAGCGCCGGCTCTCCGGGCGACTTGCCACGAAATGTGCAGCGAAGACCAACTGGTGGGTACAGACCTGAGGCCAACCAAGGTCATCTGGCTAAATCCCTGAAAGTCCAATCCTGCCAGGTAGGCTCTCCCGTAACGAAGCGCTGTCAAGAAGGTCCGAGATCGGACATAGGCAGGATCCGATAGGCGCCACTGGATAAATCGTTCCGCTAAGTCGGACGCGGCTTCGAGCGGATCAAGCTTTCTTTCCCGTCTGCTCTGCGCCAGACGAAAGGCGAGTTCTTGAACAGCCGTGGTTCGCGCTCGGGTCCGAAAACTTTCTTGAGTCAGGTGGAGGCGATAATCCAGCAACGCCTTGTTTAAATTGACAACCGGACCTTTTTCTGTGAGGCGAAGAATGAGATCGACGTCTTCGGCTCCGTCCATACTAGGCCGATACGGAGTAGCGATAAGCGCGTCTCTGCGGATTACCATCGACGAGTGAACAAAGCATGTTCGGGATTGAATCTGCTGCTTGATTTGTGACCACTCGCTGGGTAGATACGAGTGTCCTAAGATCTTGTTGTTTGAATTAATGAATCGAACCTGCGTGCCGCAACCGATGACACGACCCGAGTGAGCCGACAGCAAGTCGAGTTGATTGCTGAGTCGATCGGGATGGGCGATATCATCAGCGTCCATCCGCGCAATCCAGTACGCATCACTTGCCTCTATCGCTGTATTCAACGCCGCAGAAATGCCGTGGCCCGAACTCTTAATCAGGCGAAACCGCTCGGAAAAAAGACGCGTGCCCAGCGTATGGATGACTTCGGGAGCTTCAACCGCGTCGTCTATGACCGTGATGGAACGCGGTTGCAGGGTCTGCGCGGCGATGCTTTCTAACGCATGCCGTAACCATGGCACCGTCGCCCTAACGGGTATGATGATTTCAACTGAGTTTCGGAGATCTGACATATGAGATTCGAATCGGGGCCCTATACGCTCGTCATGTAGAGGGGGTCAATATGCGGCGGCTTGAGATGAGGGATCTCGTTGGCTCGTTTTCGGCTTAATGCTGCGAAACGTTCAAAAATCCCGGCGTACTCCTTAGCTGCTTTTTCCGCGCTGAAGTGCATTGCAATTCTTCGCCCTCCGGCCTTTGCCATCTGTTCCATACGACTCGGGTCCGAGAGAAGATCAACACAAGCTTGTGCATACCGTGTCTCTTCACCTAAACCGTTGTCGATGAGGATACCCGTTTCCAGAGTAATTAATTCGTGTTGGCCGCCAACGTCGGCGAATATTTGCGGTACTCCCAATGCCATGGCTTCGTAAGAAACCAGCGCCACCCCCTCATACGCCGAAGGCATCATGAGTATTGTCGCATCTGCGAGCAGCTCCGCTGCGTTTGGATGAGCGCCGAGGAGGTGAATGCGATCACTTAACCCGTGCTTCATAATTGTTGTTTTCACGGAACCCATCAGATGCCCGTCTCCGACCATGGCAAAATGGGCTCTACAATTCGGATCAAGTTCAAAAACCCTGGCCACGGAGCGCACGAAAACCTCAGGCCGCTTTTGATTTGCAAACCTTCCGACGAAAAGCACCACCGGTGTTTGATCACTTATATTGCACATATTGTGCAATAGGCGGGGACGATTTCGCGATATTTCCTCAATTCGGGCGGTGTTCGTTCCGATATAGATGACGCGCACGGAATCCTGTGACAAGCCGTACTTTTGGTACATTAGCTGCGCTAATTTGACGTGGCTGACTGTTCTAAGATCTATGAATTCTCTTCCTACCTTGGCGCTAATCATGGGATAGCCGCCGCCAGGATCGGGGGCTTCAATCCGGTCGATGATAGGGAGCCACGGGGCGACCCGCTTAACCCCCCTTGCCGCGCGGTAAGCGGCTTCCGAGTTCATAATGTACATACAATCGACATTGTGGTTGAAGATGATATGTAGGATCCCTTTGACCATATCGGCAGGTTTCAGAAAGTCTGCCAGGTGGTAAACGGATGCGCCGGTTTTTCGGGCTACTCCATCCCACGTATGAGAAGATGAAAGCGTCGTTACAATAGTGAGCCGGAATTGGGAAGCATCCAGGAGTCTACAGAGATCAAAGATGATCTGCTCGACCCCTCCTTCAATGAGCCATGCGGTTGCAATTAAAATATGGATTCTGTCGTCTGTGGGGCTAGCAAAAAAGGGTGCGATTTTCTCAGAAGAAAACGCGTGACTTCTTATTGAATTGCCATCTTCTACCGGCGGGTTTGTGAGAAACAGACCATAAAACAGGGATGAGACAACATGTTCAGCTTTGGCCCCAAGCGCGGTTTTGACCTTCCTTCGAACGGTAAACGCCTCGTCGGAGCACAGCACTCTGTAATAGATACGATCGTAAAGCTGTATGCATCCGCGCTGAAAGGTCCCGCCGAGAACCCGACTGCCGAGGGATCTGAGATCTTTGCGAATCGATTCTGGGCCGCGGAATCCGGTCATGATCGAGTTTGGCGAGAAGCGTACTAAACTCTGTTCCCAACACTGTTCGGAGGATGGGCGCTGATCGACAAACTCGATCATGAGATCGCAATCGCTCACAACTTTCTCTGGAGCGGTTGTTACTTTTGTCGTGTCCTCCCTTGTCACAAGAGCCAGAGGATGGCGATGGCCTTTAAGACCAGGAGCCTCAGCCGAATTGGCAAAAAGAGAAGCACAGCCTTCTCTTACTGCGATAAGGCAGTGACGCGGGTGCCCATAGCACTCCAGTGCCATTAGGGTACATTCTAAAGCTTCCGGGGGAAGCCTGCGCAGCGCGCCAAGGCTTGAGTAGAACAGGCGGTAACGGCTCTCTGAGGCAGTTGCGGCTTTTTCTTCGAGCGACCAATCACGAAAAGTTTGGCCCGCCAACCAATCTTCCAAATCAGCTGTCTCATCACCGTCGCTAGCGACCAACAAACCCGCCGCGTGGGTGCGTTTAGCTTTTAGAAGACTGTCATAGGTGTATAAATCGGAGTGCTTAGCTTGAATATATCCAACAACATCCACGTGACGTTTTCGGGAGATACTTAGCAGGGATTTCTTGCGGATTCGGTAGCGGTAAAGGGCGTCCGGGCAAAAGAGGATTTTTTTACCTGTTTTTGCTAAACGAATATTGAGCTCCCAGTCTTCATAGCCGGAACGCATCGACTCATCATACCAGAGATAATACTTCTTGACGGCTTCATTCCGAAGCATGATGCCCGCGCCCCATTGATTTTGAATGCGAATGACATAAGGATTGCAGGCTTCACCCCAGACGGTGCCGTGTTTCGGTCCGCCAAACAGTTGAATTCCGGATACGGCCGCGACCGCGCCCTCTTGCTCCTCCAGAAGCCAGGAAAGTTTCTCCAAGCACTCCGGTAGGATTAGATCGTCGGCGTCCAAAAAATAAACGTAGTCACCAACAGCGTTACGGGCGCCAGTGTTGCGCGCCCCCGCAAGCCCACGGTTTTCTTGGTGGATGACCCGGATGCCGGGATGATTGAGGCTTCGAAGGACTTGGAGTGTTCTCCGCTGGGTGGAGCCGTCGTTGATAATAAGGACTTCGGTCGGTGGAAGTGTCTGGTTGAGTAGGCTTCCTAAGGCGTCCTTAAGAAACACGCCGTCGTTGAAGCAAGGAATGACTACGCTGATCGTAGGAGAGTGAAGCACCAGTCTTCCTCTTTTATAACGTATACCGGACCCGGGCTTTTTCAGTCGGCGAGATGCACATCATATGGGGTCGAGAACTACGCCGCCCGGAAGTCAGGCGAAGCCTTTCGCATGCCTCATGGCAAACCTGGATTGAACAGTTTGCGCCATATCGAAATCACCCTCCCAATGACTATATGGTTCCTGATTCTGTTGAATTGGTCCTGTGATCTCTGTAGCCGTATTGCGAGATCGTGTAATTTGGTTTCCAGATCGATAATTCGCTGCCCAGGATGCCGGATGTCTTTCAGTGGAGAATCTAAGAGTATGGATATTTTGTCAGCGTCTTCCTGAGAAGCGAAAAGCGTTTGGAAGCGATTCTCACGATCTATCATGCGGGAGATTAAGGTATTTGAATCAATGTGAGGAAAAAGCTCTTGCAATACCCACTGTAGATGTTCACGAATAGTTTTCGCACTAGGCCTTAATGGGGTTACCCAAGGAGCATTATCAACGTACCACCACAGCAAGCCGCGGGCACATAAGTCCTCCATCCGAATCGAGTCGTCATTTGCACACTCCTGATCGAAAGCTTGAATTCTCCCATCGCCCATTCGTACCAGATTTCTGGGAATACAGTCCCAGGCTTCGGATTTGAGATGGAGTCCATTCCCACCAAGTTGTTGAGATTCAATATAAACCATCCAGTCCTTAATCCTCTGCAAAAAAAGCATTTCGTTTGACGACATCGCAGCACGTAACAAGTCGAGTTCGACGAGAGAACCTTGAAGAAAGGCTTGGGTGTCGAGCAGATTAAGTCGAAATGTCGATCCAAGTAAAACCCGCTCGCGGGACGACAGATGGGGATAAAGCTTTCTGATCCGTAACTCGCCATCCGCTCGTTCCAGAGTCGTCAGCGAATAAAGGCTCGGGCTTTCTGTAGGCCTCTCTGACCAGACAAGCCAAGAAAAGTCCGGAAGATCTGCCTCTTGTCTAGCAGCCAACGCAAGAAAGGAATTGCTTAATTCTCCCAATAGGCCTGCCTTGCCAACTTCGGATAGAATTAAGGACTGGTTGCCATCGACATACCTTTCTGGCCTAAGATAGTCCTCAAACCGATAGCGCGAGGCCCAGTAAGCGATCATTTCGCTGCGAAGCGATACAGCTTCGTCTGTCAATATAACTCTCGCGAGTTTGTAATCAGGATATGGGTACAAAAAGCGGACGGCCGTCATACCTACTTCTCGAGCGAGGCTATAGAGCTTTGCCTTTGAAAAGGTTTCTACAGACTGGAAGGTGGGATAACCCTGGAGGCCTTCCAATTCCATTCCGCAATGATCCTCACCGATTCCGAGAAAATATTTGATGCCCAATTGATTCTCAATCGCAATGACTATGATTCCGTCTTCCTTGAGCGAATCCGAGGCAATCTGTAGACATCGCTGAAAAGGATTCGCAGCGTTTACGTAGCCTTTGCTCCATTCTAAGACACCTACTAAGAAGACAACGTCGTAATCCGGTCGTGGGGTCATGCTGTTGATATCTGCCACGAAGACACGCACGTTTGGCAGGTCACGACACCGAGATGCGCAAATGCTCGCCCGGGTTTCAGATCCTTCGATTCCGTCCACCTTTGCGAACTTTTCTCCCAAAGCGCGTGTCACAGCACCACATCCTGCGCCTAGTTCCAAGACGCGGGCGTTCGATGTGATGGGGAGGCAGCGAATGATTGCTCCTCGATGCATTGATAGGTGATACCGCTGAGCCCACGAATTGATGTTCTTATGCAGATCCCAAGAGATTGCTGAGAAATCAGAAGTTGAATTGATCAACTCAATGAGAGTCTTCTCCTCTATCTCACCATCCGAATACTGGAATTCCCGCGTTCCATCGGAGATATAAAACCGATCTGCAGCCTGACGAAAAGAAAGACCAAATATATTCATCGTTAGCGCGGTAGGGTGTGATCGGGACGAACCCCAGGTCTGTTGCCATGAGCCGATTCGCTCCAACTGTGGGGCAAGAAGAACCTCCCGGTAAAAGAGTCATTCTCATTTCTTATTTCGATATGGCGCAAGCCCCAGCGCCAGTCGTACGCATGTTTGAAGCGCTCATTCCAAATTCCTACGTTCAGCAGGTAGAGTCCCGTATTCAAAAGCAACTGAGGAATGGTCAGGGTAACTCGTCCAAAGTTGTTATGAGAACGAAGCACAAAGCCCGTCCAGGGAGAATGACAAGATACATAGTTTTTTTCGTCTCCCAGGGACATAGCGAAAGAAAACGTTAGTTCTTTAATCTCTGGATCTTTCTCGTAATCAAAATGAACGATGAGTGACTCGCCAGTGCGGAAGCAAGACCTTACATTTCCCTCTACATCGCAGATTTCAACGCTCCGCAGCCGTGCACCCTCAATGAGCTCTGGTTTTGCGGTTTCAGAACGGAGCGTTTCTTCACGATCGTTCGCAAGCAGATACGCCCCGACAGCATTCGGTGCGTCACCATCCTGAACTATGCGGCCTCTTTCAATCCAGAGTACCTTGTCGCATACTCGTACGATTTCATTCATGTTATGGCTAACAAAGAAAACCGCTGTTCCTCCCGCTAGGATCTGTCCAATCTGACGCGTACATTTAGCTCGAAAACTATTGTCACCCACGGCAAGAACCTCGTCGATCAATAATATATCTGGTCTTAGGTGCGCGGCTATGGCGAACCCCAGCCTTACATGCATCCCGCTAGAATAGAACTTGACTGGCATGTCGATGAACTCGTCCAATTCCGCGAAGGCCACTATTTCATCAAACTTGTGGTCGAGCTCTTTTTTGCTAAGACCGAGAATCGCTCCGTTCACGTAAATGTTTTCCCGTCCTGTAAGCATTGGGTGGAAACCGGCCCCTAGTTCAATGAGAGCGCCGACTTTTCCACGAATTGTGATTCTTCCTTTGTCTGGCGGAATCACCCCATTTAACAGCTTTAACAGCGTGCTTTTACCTGCACCGTTGGATCCGATCATACCAAGACATTCGCCGCGTTTAACTTCAAAGGAGACGTTGTCGATCGCCCAGAATTCGCTTTTGCGCAACCGATCCGTCACGAGTGGGACGTGGAAGATGTTACACGCAACGTCCTGCGCCGCAAAGAACATGGAACGCTTTAAGGAGCGGCAGAATTTTTTACTAGCACCCTCAACCTTCACCAAGATGTCGGCTGACACTGTTGTTACTCTTTGCTCAGGCAAATTGGGATACGCGCGGCAGGGCTAAATTAAAAAAGCGCCAACCTGCTAGAAAGACCAGCAGGGAAAATATCCAGGAAGAAATAAATGCGGCCGACATGGTCAATCCGCCGTAAGCAACAAGGTCCTGACTGGCTATGAACAGCGGGCTTGCCGGATTGACGATGTTGATCAGAACGAAAGGCCACTCGAAAGGCGGGGGATAGAGAACGGGTGTGAGGAACATGCCCAGGGTGAGGGCAATGCCTAGGGCGTTGCCAACATCACGCAAAACCAGGTTGGCAACGGACATCACGAATCCTACTCCAAGGGCCAGTAAAATAAGAGGAGCTAAGGTGAACGGCATGAAGATAGTCTGCCATTTCAACGGTACGCCATACGAAGTGAAAATCACCGCTAGTGGCACTAGGCGAACGACAAAGTCAAAGATAGGAGAGCCAGCACTTGCAAAGACAAGGGCAACTTTCGGAAAGTTGACTTTGGTGACCAAAGAACCGGCCGCGGCCAAACTACCGGTTGAGCTGGCGAGACAGCCTGCAAAGAGCTGCCAAAGGCTTATTCCCCAAAGCGCGTAGGCAACGTACGGTACCGGGGTTTCACTGATGGGAATTGTGCCCGACGTCTTTAGAAGAACAAAAACGGCAACTGTGGCTATCGAAGGAAGAATTGCCCACAAATAACTCAGGATGGACTGGCGATATCGCGCTGATATGTCTCGCACAATAAGACGCCAGATAAGTTCTCGACTATCTAAGAACTCTCTCAGGATAGTTCCCCAAACATGCCAGCCCTGCCGACGTGCACTGTTCGGAGTGTAAATTACCTCCGCCAATACCCGCGGAAATGACGACGGAAAGTCTTCAATATCACGAGGCAAACGGAGCGATTCCATAGATACCAAGTTTAATTATATCATAAAAGAATTATAATAGGCGGAATGTTACGAACCCGCTAGCCGCGCGGTCTTATGACTCTGAACGTATTATCTCTATTTTCTTTACCGATTTTCATGTTAGGCGCTATTGTCGGTAGTTTCCTTAACGTTTGCATCGTCCGAATTCCTAAGGACGATTCGATTGTTCATCCTCCGTCGCACTGTCCAGGCTGCAAAAGCAGCATACGCTTCTACGATAATATTCCATTGATTAGTTATATCGTACTGCTGGCGCGCTGTCGCTCTTGCGGCGAGAGGATCTCGCCGCGCTATTTCTTCGTCGAGCTGTTGATGGCGGGTTTGGCGGTATGATCCGTTTGAACTCATTCCGTCGCCGCTCAGTGCATTGATCGGGGTCCTGGTCGGCGGTGGATTCCTATTAGCACTGGCGTGGGCTTACGAAGCTTTTACGGGTGTGGAAGGCATGGGCGGCGGTGACATCAAACTTCTGGCCATGATCGGAGCTTTTCTCGGTTGGACATCAATTCCGTTTACGCTTTTTTTTGCTTCGCTCACCGGCTCCGTCATCGGGCTTGGGTTCATGATTAGCAAAGGCGTTGGCAGGAGGTTCGCGCTTCCGTTTGCCCCTTTTCTCTGCCTGGGAGCGCTCCTATACCTATTCTTCGGCAGCGAACTCATTGAATTCTACTTTCCCTCGAGTTGAGGCTTCTCTACTGACTCTCAATGTGTCAATTTTACATGTCCTGGCGCGCATTTTGGTTTATGCGCTGGCCTTTCTCGTGCTGGGTATACATAAAAGATTATTTTATCAATAAGTTGGCGGTCGATTTGCGACACCGCCCATTGGTATGCTTCTTGCGCATTACGTGTCGCTGAACTTGCGTAGAATTTGTCGCAGTCGTGGCCCAAAATTGGAGAAACTTATTGTTGCAAAATGGCGGTTTTATGACCTTGCGGAAATTTGAAAGAGTCTTGTCGGACATTAAGGGATTCACTTTAGCGGAGATGATGGCCGCGGCGGGAGTATTTGCAGTCTTGGCGGTGGTCGCGGTCCCCAATTATCTCGCCTTCCAACCGAATATGCGTTTAAACGGCGCTTCCAGGGAAGTCTTGGGCAAGCTCATGTGGGCTCGCTCCAAGGCGAAACGGACTATACCGAGGTTACCTTCAGCAAAAGCGGTGATGATCCGACCTTCAATTCCAGAGGAACCGCTGGGGGCGCTACGACCATAACCATTACTAATTCCAGTGGATCCAAAACGGTGACTGTGACCGTAACGGGAAACGTGAGGATCAGTTAGATATGGTCATCAAGGAAAAGACAGCAAACTTCAGAGAGGAGGAAGGCTTTACCCTGCTGGAGTTGCTTGTTGCGCTTACGATTCTGTCCGTCGGGTTACTCGGAACGGCGGTGCTCACGACCGGAATTATTCGCGGGAATTTCTTCAGCAAGAATATCACCTCAGCCACGGCCGTTGCACAGACGACGATCGAAGGAGCGCAAAGGGTCGGCTACACAGCTGTAAATACGTACGTGACTGACTCTAGTAAGGTGCCGCCCACTGTTTCCATGGGGGGAGTTTCTTTTTCCCAATCCGCGTCCGTAACGAACAACTCACCAGCGAGCAACATGAAAACGATTTCCATTACGGTGAGTTGGAGCGAGGCGAATAACGCGGCTCGTTCCGTCACTTTGCAGACTATTCTTTCACAATAGGCAGAACTTAAAATGGAGTATTGCAAGCTACGAAATGTTACGGGTTTTACGCTTACTGAATTGATGGTTGCCATGGGCATCGGCATGGTTGTGCTGGCGGCAGTGACAACGACTTTTATGGCACAGGCCAAATTCTACAACGCCCAGGAACAGATCAATGAGATGCAACAGAACGCCCGTGGCGCTCTCGACGTCATAATGCGCGAGCTTAAAATGGCGGGATACAAGCCTAACGGCGGCACGTTTGACGGCGTGACTTATAGCACCTCGCAATTAAGAATCCAGGCTGACCTAGTGGATAATGACGGGCTGACTACGGGCACGAATGAAGACGTCATTTATTCTTACGATAGTGCAAACAAACAGATCTTACGGAACGGTCAAATTCTTGCCGACAACATCATGGCATTCACTTTTGGTTACTACGATGCCAATGGGGCCTCAACCTCGACGTCTACCAACATCCGTCAGGTCAAAATCGATATTACTGCAGAAACTGCAAAGTCTGATCCAAATTATACTTCCAATAATGGTTACCGAACCTACCAGATAACTGCGACGATTACTCCTCCCAATCTGGGATTGTAGTGTGGAGGTTGAGTTAACGATGATTCATCGGAAGATAAAAGTCCCTGCCATGCGTAACACTGTAGGGAACGAGAAGGGTTTTCTCCTCATCGCTGCCCTCACCTTGATGGCTACTCTAACGTTGCTAGGGACGACAGCCTACATTCTCTCATCGACGGACATCAAGATCGGTGGCAACTTCAGAAACAACCAGTTAACGCTGTAAGTCGCGATGGCAGGAGCCGAAAGGGCGCGGGAGCTTTTAAGGTTAGAAAATCTTGGATCGAGTAATTCGAGCACGTTTAGCGATGAGTTAAACTCAACTACCCGGAAGGGAGCCAACGGCGTTCTTGACGGGTACAGCTCGACGACTGATGATGTTCCCCTCACTACCGGGACACTTAATAATGTCACATACAACGCTTATCTATCTAACGATTCTGCCGATGGTGCAAATAGTACGACAGATTCTAACGGCAAGGTGATGATCACTTCGGTCGCGATCGGGCCTAGTAACGCCAAAGCGCAGGTTCAAATCGTGGTGACCATACAGCCTCCACCCAGCAGTCCGGCGACGATCTATTCCAAAGGAGATGTAACTGGGAATGGCAGCTCTCTCACTATCAGCGGAAATGACGCTTGCGGCGCCGGAACTGCACTCGCCCCAATCTATACCAAAGATCCGGCCACCACGAACCTTAACGGGAACCCAACACTCCAGGGGAGTCCCTCGACACCTCAGCATGGTATGTTAGATATCGACATACCAGCTTACATCGATACTCTAAAACCAGGGGCGACGACGGTGACCGAAGACCAAAACAACGCGACGTTTGGCAGCGCGAGCAACTACCAAACCGTTTACTCGTGGCCGGACGATCCGGCTCACTTCAACAATCAGGGTCTAAAACTCCAGAATGTTACGGGATATGGTGTTCTCCTGGTTAAAGGCGACCTGGAACTCGGCGGCGGGTTTCAGTGGAACGGTATTATCCTGGTTACGGGGTCGGTGACTTTAAATGGCGGAGGCGGAAACCCAATCAATATCTATGGGCAAATTTTTTCGGGAACATCAACTTTGACTGACGTGACTGTTAACGGCAGCAATACGATTGGCTATGATAGCTGCAAGGTGAAAAAAGCGATGGCTGGTTCTCCACTGAAAGTCGTGAATTGGAAACAGAACTATAATTAATTAATGTCTGGATTTGAGTGCTGTCTCCACCATCTCGCCCATTTCGCTGATCTCGGCGAATTCACGAAGATAATCGTTGGATTTGCCGCTCAGTTGAATTCTTCGCTTCAGCTGCGTCAGGTTCCTAGAGAACTCTTGGAGTTCCGAGGTCAACATTCCGTTCAAGCTCTTAGCCTGTTCCTTTAAGGCATCAAAATCCCTCAACACAGGATCCTGGTCCCTGTTGGCCTCGAACTTTTGACCGGCAGGTGATGATGCCTTCTTGGGTTCCTTGTCTTCTATAGCAGCAGCCTGAGATTTGGCTTCGGCTGAGCTTTCCACAGTCGAGATAAGTTTAAGTGGTTTATTGGACTCCTCTATTGTTACCACGAATGATCGATCGATGCCGAACACGCCGCCGTATGTATCAAACATCACCTGCTTTCCTTCGTGCCAATAGCGGCCGGTAACGAACTCGTTGCCGTTCTTCAGTTTGATAATGTAGGCGGCTTTCCCGACAGTGGGAAAAACAAAAGGTAGTGTGAACCACAAAGCGGCGATCAGTTTCGGCATTCAAATAGTATAGCATCGATTTCCCTAGATGACTAAAGCCACTTCTCTTGACGCGTGATGACTGGAAGCATTGCCCGCCCATTCTCGAGGTTACCATCAGGCACGCCGCCTTGAGATGCCGGCCGGCAGCGTACTTGGAACACCCCGAGCACTCGAAGTGCCAAAATTTACGGTGGTAGTGCGCTGCAAATTTCACTACAAATAACTCGACTATAACCACTGCTCTCTTGAGCGCGGCCATGTCCTCCACGACAAGGAGGAACTACATGTACAGAAGCGGGAGCAGAAATCCAGCTCGTGGAAAGGAAGTCCAGGCCAGACTCAATGTCCGGCGTGTTGGGACAACAAATGCCAAAGAAGTACAAGAATGATCTTTAATGGAAAAGTTAGTTTATAGGTCCGCCCCGATTTCGTGTCACGTAGAAAATTCCAATCCTAAGTATTGACACTTCCCCTGCTCACACGTATTTTCCGCCATCGCAGGAGGGGAATATGGAATATATGGACTCCAAATCGCAGCATGGTTATTCGCTAATCGAGCTCGTCGTCGCCGCGGCTCTGGCGGGTATCTTAGCTTCAATCGCTCTGCCAAGCTGGAATAAGTTGCTTCCTTCCTACCAGCTCGATAGTTCGGTACGTCAGTTTCAATCCGAACTCCACAACATCAAAATGCGCGCGGCCGCGGAGAATGTAGGCTTCCAACTTGTCTATGCGGATGGCGCTGCGAACTATACAATTCAGAGAGACTCTGCTGTCCTGGTGACGAAGCCCTTGCCGACAGGTGTCGTAGTTACAAACGGCGGAACAATCTCTTTCTCGCCGAGAGGAACCGCGAGCGCCAACCGAATCCGGCTGCGAAGCTCAGATGGGACGTGCAAACAAGTGGTGGTGAGTCCGACAGGCAGAGTTCGAATCTGCAAACCGGGTGGTTGCAGTGAAGATTGTTAGGTCATTTCTGAAGTTACGGTTCGTTGGTAAGCACCAGACCGGGTTTACCTTTAACGAAGTTCTGGTCGCCATCAATGTTATCGTTATTGCTGTGTTAGGCTATTCATTGAGTACGGTCGGGGTCATTCGAGGAAATATGACAAACGACAATACAACTGTCGCCATCAACTTGGCGCAAGACAAGATGGAGCAGCTCAAGGCTCAAAGCAAGTTAGTCAATGATGACCGGTGTCCCGGTTCGGGGGACCTTGCAATTACAGCTATTGGGACGCCCGGCGGAATATTTGACCGTTGCTGGAGGATCGTTGATTCTGCCCTCGGGCCGCACCTAAAACAAATCGATGTCACCGTATCGTGGCGAGATCGCGAGAACCGCGAAATTATTGTCACCACGCTTGCATACAGGGAATGAGATCTTCAATGCAGTTGTGCCAGAATAGCCGCGGCGTCACTCTGATAGAGCAGCTCGTTGCGCTGTTGTTGGGAACGATCGTCATTGTCTCTCTTTATGAGTTCTACCGCGCCGAGATGTTTCGCACAATTTCTCAAGAGGCTAAGACGTCGACACTGGAAGATGCACGGGGTGCCTTGGACATCATCGTTCGCGATCTAAGGAATGCCGGATCCTGGGGTACAGGCAGCGCTCCGCCAGAGAGGGGGGGCATGGATGATCCCAGTAATGATGCCGATACAGATTGTAATCGCGTTTATGCTGCCTCCGGGGGAATGGTTCATGTCCAGATGGATCTTAATGGCAACGGGACCTGCGCAGACACTGAACCCCGTGAAAACATACGTTACGAACTCACGGGTCCGACCTCGACCTGCCCCGGCACCACCATTATCCGGCGCAACGGGGACTGTCTGGTAGCCAACGTCAAGACCGCAACAGCCGGTAAACTCTTTACTTATTACGGCGTCACGGGTGCGGATCTCGGTGACTCGCCTTCGCCGACGGCGATCAAACGGATCAGGATCGCGTTTGCAGTACAAGTAAAGAACCCGGATCCTCGCGTGGGTGGGAATATGATGTCGACACTCTCGACCAGCATTGAGCTACGAAACTAACCAGCTCATGACCGCCAAGGAAAAACTCATCTGTGACAAAACGGGAATGGTCCTGTTTTCCTCGCTTCTTTTTGTGTCGCTTTTGATGGCCGCAGGCATGGGGGCGTGGATTGCGATACAAAATGATTACAAAATTACGACCAACTTGAGACAAGCTACCGCGGTTTTCTATCTCGCCGACGCGGGAATCGAATGGGCTAAACAGCAAATTAGCCAAGCAGCTATTCATCCTCCCAGACCCGCCGATCGCGTGCAAAATTTCTCTTCCGGAACATTCTCCGTTGTGTATCTTTCTTCGACGCCGGTGACACCGTTAACAGCCAGGATCGTCATTCGGTCGACTGGAGCATCGGGTATTTCTTCGCAAACGGTCCAAGCACAGATCACTAAGGCCTATGACCTTGCCGATGGCGCGATCGCACTCCGGGGAGCGGAAACGAGTGTCAGTTTGAGCGGTGATGCATTCTTTATCTCCGGCTTCGACTCCGATCCGGTGAATGGCGCGACGGTTGCTGGGGCTAAACCGCGTCCGGGAATTTCAACTTCAAGTGCAGCACTGGGAGCACAAATCGACGCTGCATTGTCCACCCTGAAATCCGGCAATGTCATTGGTGGTGAAAACAATACCGCGATTTCCCGGAGTGACCTCATTCCAAGCCCAATCATAACGCAACTCGGAGATGATCTTTGCCGTGCCCCATACGCCGCAACGACGGTTATACCCGTCGGCGGGACGTTATCCCTCACAGGAGAAACTTGGGGAAGCCGATCCACGCCCCAGCTTCACTGCATCGAGGGACTTCCCGGTACCGGCGATTCGGTGACGGTCGGCGGAAAATTCAGTGGCATTGGCATTCTGGTAGTGCGAAATGCCGAGATCGTCGCTAGTGGTGCCTTTCGCTGGGAAGGGTTAATCGTCGTGACTGGAACCGGCGTTGGCTTTCGGGTCGTAGGAGAGGAAAACAAGGAAGTCTATGGCGCGGTAATGATCAACGAGACGGGCTCGGTTGCGGGTACGACACCGACTATCCTGGCGCTTCAAGGGGCTATCAAAGTGTTTTACAGCCGATACGCGCTTGATCGAGTGGTAAGCCTGGTGCCATCGGCGACGTTGGAAGATGTTTATGCATCGCTTCCCACCACCATCACGCAAGACTACTGGCGCAGCGTAAATCCCTGATTCGAACGCGAGTCTTAGGCTTCGCAGTTCCAGGTTTACATCAGCGCCGGAAGATGTTAAGCTCTCAACTCATAAGGCTTTTTTGTCACGTCGTTGTTGAAAATTCGGTCACGGGATGGATTCCCGTCAGGCGTCCGTGTAGATTGAGTGACGCAAAAGAAGCCCGTAGCCTAACGGCGTAAACGAAAACGGCGGCGCTAGAGGGGGGAAGCATGGATAGCAAGAAGACCATCATGGTGGTCGACGATAATCCCGATATTATTACGATCATTAAAACTATCTTAGAGGGTAAAGGGTATAACGTAATCAGTGCTTCTAGTGGCCAGGAGCTGTTAAATCTTTTAAAGAATCAAAAGCCAGATCTGATTATTTTAGACATTATGATGCCTGAAATGGATGGTCTTGAGGTTTTGACCAAACTTAAAGGAGTTACCGATACGACTAGCATTCCGGTGATTCTATTGACCGCCAAGGTTCAATACGAGGATGTCTTAGGAGGATACAAACTCGGAGCTGATTATTACATCACCAAGCCCTTCACGAGCACTCAATTGATCAATGGAATCAATCTACTTCTGGGGGAGCGGAAAAGCTAGCTCTCCCGTGTTCCTGGTTTGAAATTCCGTCCACAGCGTGCCGTTTCGGGTTGAATTTCTATTCCGCCGAACCGGCGCGAGTTATTTCTTCTGATGATTCGTTTCATCACTTTCGAGGGTGGTGACGGGAGCGGAAAAACCACTCAACTCAAAGCCCTTGAAAGTCATCTAACGGCTAGCGGTAAATCCTGTCTATCGACCCGGGAGCCTGGCGGGACTTCGTTAGGGGAGCTTATTCGGCAAGTTCTACTCGAAGTCGGCAAACAACCGATCACGTCGCCAACGGAATTATTCCTTTACTTAGCGGACCGGGCGCAGCATATCCACGAAGTCATCATTCCTGCGCTTGAACAGGGCAAGATCGTTCTTTGCGATCGGCACACGGACTCGACACTTGCTTATCAGGGTTATGGACGCGGGATAGACCTTGGATTGTTACGAAGCCTTAATGATATCGCTAGCCAGGGAATCAAGCCGGATCTCACGCTGCTGTTTGACTGTCCGGTAGAAATCGGGTTGTCTAGAACTGCTCAGCGTCAGTCCCAAACGGCCTCAGGACGAAACGAAGATCGGTTTGAGCGGGAAAAGATCGAGTTTCACGAAAGGGTTCGTGCAGGGTATCTTGAGTTAGCGCGAGCCGAGCCACACAGATTCCGCATAATCGATGCGGCGCGATCCGCTAAAGAGGTCGGGCGGGAGATCAAGAACATTATCGATGGAGAGCTGACATAGATGGGTTTTTCGCAAATCGTCGGCCATCAAAAACAGCTAGAAATCGTGCGCCAGGCGTTGAACCATGGGCGGCTGCATCATGCCTATCTTTTCGTAGGTATGGAGGGTGTGGGTAAGAAAACGATTGCTCTCGGCCTTGCGAAAGCGATTCATTGCTCGGCGGCGGCCTGCGATTTCTGTGGAATGTGTGCGGATTGCGCGCGTATTCAAGACGGCAACCACGCGGATGTCCGCATTATCGAGCCTCTGGCCGGAAAAAAGGAGATCAGCATTCAGCAGATTCGTGAGCTGGAAAAGGAACTGAATTTTCGATCCTTTTCCGGCAAGAAAAAAATCGCCATCTTGGATCCGGCCACCTTGATGAACTTATCCGCACAAAACGCGCTCTTGAAGACCCTCGAGGAGCCGCCTCGAGATTCTCTGTTGATATTAATTGCGGCCAACGGCGGCGTACTTCTGCCAACCTTACGATCGCGCTGCCTCAGGATTAGTTTCGGTCCACTAACGCGAGACCTCATTAGCGGTTTTTTGGCCTCCCGCAAAGGATTAGCGGCGGAGACGGCGGAATTCTTGGCGGCGATGAGCCTAGGAAGCTTAGGTGCGGTCGTTAGCATTGACACGCAAGAGTTGCTCGAGAGACGGCGAGAATGGGTGCGGCTGATTTCCGGTCTACGTGCCGGAGATTACCGTGCGGCCACCGATGCGGCAGACGCCCTTGCGGGTAGCAAAGAGGATTCCTTGAGGTTTCTCGAATGGATTGAAAGTTGGTTTCGCGATCTGCTGGTATATAGCGTTACGCGGAACCAGCAAGCTGTCGTCAACGTTGACATGTTACCCCAGATTCAGCAGCAATCAGCTACCGCCGACTTCGAGCGCCTCTTCTCTCGGATCGCGGAGGCGAAAGCAGCGATCGGGGGAATACAAAGAAATCTAAACCGCCGAATGATGATCGAGGATTTGCTATTGAACACGGTTGAGACGAGTTGATGGACCGCATTTACATCACCACTCCGCTCTATTACGTCAACGCCGAACCTCACTTGGGCAGCGCGTACACGATGATCATCACCGATACGCTGGCGCGCTATTACAGGGCAAACGGTTCTGACGCTTTTTATCTCACCGGTACAGACGAGCATGGCGACAAAATCGCTCAGGCTGCTGCGCAAGCGGGCGTGGATCCCAAGCCATTTACCGATCAGATCAGCGCCACCTTCCAGGCGGCCTGGGACAGTTGTGGCTTTTCGTACGATCACTTTATTCGTACCACGGATGCCTATCATGTGCGTTATGTGCAAGATCTCCTGACGAAAGTTTACGAAGCCGGAGATATCTACTTCGACCGCTACGGCGGACTCTATTGCTTCGGCTGCGAGCGCTTCTATACGGAAAAGGAACTGGTGGACGGCAAGTGCCCGGATCACCGGACCGTGCCGGAGCTTATCGAGGAAGAGAACTATTTCTTTCGCATGAGCAAGTATCAGGACCGGCTATTGCGTCACTTGGAAGAGCATCCCGACTTCATCAGACCCGAGGGCTTCAAGAATGAAGTGGTCGCGATGCTGCGCGAACCGATCGGCGACCTATGCATCTCCCGTCCCAAGAGCCGGCTCACCTGGGGCATCGAAATCCCCTTCGATCAGCGTTACGTGACTTACGTATGGTTCGACGCGCTCATCAACTATGTGAGTGCGCTGAAACATAGGGGAGAAGAGTTCTTCGAGAAATTTTGGCCCCAAGCCGAGCATTTCATCGGCAAAGACATCCTCAAACCCCACGGCGTCTTTTGGCCGACGATGCTGATGGCGGCCGGGTTGCCGCTATACAAGCATTTGAACGTGCATGGCTTCTGGACCAGTGAAGGTCAGAAAATGTCCAAAAGCTTGGGAAATACCGTCTCGCCACTGGAGATGAAGGAAAGGATCGGCATGGATGCCTTTCGTTACTTCGTGTTGCGCGAGAGCGTCTTCGGACAAGACGCGGACTTTAGGGAAGATGCCCTGACGGCGCGTTACAACGCTGACTTGGCCAACAACTTCGGGAATTTGGTCAGCCGAGTACTCGCGATGCAGAACAAATATTTCTCCGGCGTCCTCCAGCCATTGAGCGGCGACTGGCCAAAAGAAGATCAAGCGCTCAAAGATAAATTTGCTCAGGCAGAGACAGAGCTGCATCGTCATATGGCGGAACTCCAGTTTCATCGTGCCCTTGAATCGGTTTGGGCTGCTATCGATCACGCTAACCGCTATATTGTGCAGACCGCACCGTTTACGTTGTTTAAAGATCCTGCGCAGCGAACGCGGGTCGGGGAAGTTCTTCATCATCTGCTCGAAGCCATTCGTCAGCTCTCTCGGCTGCTTGCGCCGTTCATGCCGGACACCTCAAAGGAGCTGCAGCGTCTCCTCCGACTCAAAGAAGGCGACGGAGCTTGTCGTGCCCCTTGGGGCCAGTGTTTCTCGCCGGGTCACAAGATCGACGGTCCAACGGTTCTTTTCCCACGCATCGAACTGCCTAGCGAAGCTTAGTTGGTTGCCAGTGATGCCGCAAAGTAGCCTAGGACTGATCGATAGCCACGCACATATTCAGGGCAAGGAGTACGCCGGTGACACCGCGGGGATTATTCAGCGCGCCGGTGAGGCGGGAGTAGAGCAAATCATAGTCGTCGGCGGCGCCGGTGACATGTCGAGCAATACCGCTGCGGTTGCCCTCGCTGAGTCGTGCGCTAGTCTCTATGCCACCGTCGGTATGCATCCCCACGATGCCAAAGACGTCGGCGAAGAGGCATTGCAGGAAGTCAAAGAACTGGCCGCCCACTCCAAGGTTATTGCCGTAGGCGAAGCCGGTCTGGACAACTTTTACAACCATTCGCCGCGCGAAGTTCAACGCCGAGTTTTCGCGCAGTTCATCCGCCTGGCGGGGGAGACCGGACTGCCACTGGTCGTTCATGAGCGAGACGCTGCAAGCGAAGCCGTCGAGCTACTGCGCAATGAAGGTGCCGGGAAAATCCGCGGAGTGATCCACTGCTTCACGGGTGATTATGATGCTGCTCGGAACTACCTTGATTTGGGATTTTATCTCTCCTTCACCGGTATCATCACTTTCAAGAACGCGGAGCCGTTAAGGGATGTGGTTCGAAGAGTGCCGCTGGATCGAATATTCGTCGAAACTGATTCTCCCTACCTCACGCCGGTTCCTCATCGAGGAAAGCGCAACGAGCCGGCTTACGTGAGGCTAATTGCTGAAACGGTTGCGACCGTAAAGGGGATCACCCTGGAAGAAGTCGCTCACACGACGACTCGCAATGTCCGACAGCTTTTTCGAATCTAAGAAACGAAGCGTCGCCGGTTTTATGATTGTCACGCACAGCAGATCTATAAGAAAAGTTAGAATTCGTGGCTTTTCCTAGGTGTCTCGGACGCGGGCCGTACGACATGCCAGACGATCACTCCCACCGGTACGCTGAGCGCCAGCCAAAGGTCGCTGCTGGCCCTCCGCGAGGATGGGTCCCTCGGGCCCCCATTCAGGAAGCACCAACTTCGACTCCCCGGTATGAGGGAAATTCACCTTCAGGTGCTCCGCCGGTCCTCGCGTCGTAAAGCCTTCAAGTTCCTCCCCGGCGAAAACCACCCGGACCATGCGGGGAGTGAGGCGCTCTACCCGGACGACTTCGGCTAAGCGTGGCTTCGCGCGAACACGACGGGGTTTCTGAGTTTGAGATAGGTTCATCTGAACTCCTTTCAAAAACGTTGCCTTAACGAATTTTCTTAGCTGCACCTGTTCAAAATGTTCAACCCTGCCTCTGGTCGGACAGTTATCGCAAAAGCCGGAGCGCGGCCCCGGTGTGGCATCCGGTGACCGCGCCCCTATCCCCCACGCTACTTTTTGAGGAGGTCGCGTTAGTAGGGAGGGAATCTTGCAACATATGTTAATTTCCTGCGGCTGGTGGCGATCCCCGGGACTTGAGTTTGACGGCAGTGATGACGCCGCTCTCTCGCGCAACTGTTTTCCCGTTGGCATCGAGCTTGAGATTTTCCTGGAGGTTGACGAACCCCCATTCGTAGAAGCGAAAAATGTTGTGTCGCATCAGCGATTCGTAGACCGGCCAAGAGATGGGTCTTTTGAAAAGGCCGCTCTTTCTGGTGGCCGGCGAGTCGGTGTCTCTGGCGGGTTTCGGCGCTCGGGACGCGACACACTCCAGCAAGCGTTTTTCAGGTTGGTACGTGCCGACGCATGCAAAGCGGAAATTGCCTCCTCCGTCAAATTCGCACAAGGTTAGTTTGTTTCCCTCTTGATAAAAGACGTAGCTGTAATGAGCTCTCTTTTCGCCCTTCGAAGTCTGATTGAAGAACGTAATGCGTGGGGCGCTTTCGCTCTCGGTGTGGTCGAAGTCGAGAAGCTGGAAATGAGATGACTCGTCTAAGTAAAGGACGCCGTTTTCGGCGAAGAGATAGTTGAAGCGATATGTTCCCTCGAACTCTTTGGCTATCCCCTCCCGCAAATCTCGGACTGCGTCCAGCGCCTGCGCATCCTTGGCTACGACGCATGACAACGTGAGCAGTAAAGCCCGCAATACTTTTGACATGAAATTAATCTTCCTAGGTTGTGTTTTGTGATCGGTCCCAATTAGCGGAGCCCTCCCCCAGCGGTGAGCCAGAGGACGGGCTCCTATCCCGCAACCCTTCACGAGAAGGCGCCTAAGAAGGGGAAATGGTTAAAAGCCGTTATGTTTGACCTCTGGTCTTCGGAGCGATCGCTTCAATCTGGTCGGCGACCTCGCGAAGTTCCCGCGCCAACCCCTTGAAACCATCATTGATGACTTCCGTTGAGGCCGTTTCGTAGTGTACGTGTACCAGTGCTCCTTGACCAAGGGTGACTTCCCATTTTTTTCCCGAAACGCTGTCCTTCATGATTCTCTCCTTATATGTTGAGCAGTCTCGTGCCATGATTGGCTCCTAGATTTTCCCCACCAAGTCCAACCCCGGCTTGAGCGTTTTCTTGCCTGGTTTCCAACTCGCCGGACAGACTTCGCCTTGATACTGGCGCACAAAACTCGCTGCCTGGAGCTTGCGGAGAATTTCTTCCGCGCTTCTGCCGATGCTGTTGTCGTGAATGTCCAGCGCTTTGAGAACGCCGTCAGGATCGATGATAAAAGTTCCCCGCAAGGACACCCCGGAATCCTCAATGTAAGTTCCAAAATAGCGGCAAAGCCGCGCCGTCGGATCGGCGACCATGGGATAGCAATCTTCGCAATGGACGGGGAATGGTCGTGCCAGGCCTTATGAGCGAAGACGGTGTCCGTGCCGACGCTCAAGATCTCGGCTCCCTTCTTTTTGAACTCGTCGTAATATTCAGCGGCCTCCTGCAATTCCGTGGGACAGATAAAGGTAAAATCTGCGGGATAGAACAGCAGTACCAGCCACTTCCCCTCATAGTTGGAAAACTTAACTTTTTTGGTCTCGTCGTTTTGGTAAACCTCGAACTCGAAATCATCGATGAAGTCATCGATCCTTTGTCCAACTTTTACTGCGCCACCACCCATACCAGCCCCTTAAGTGTTAAGGTTTGGCGGACCACGCCTGCCCGTCCCGCTGCACGAACGCGAGTGATGTAATGTGGCGGGTGCGATCGAACTTGTCATTTTCGGAGCCACCCGGTTTCGCTTCGAAATAGGTAACTTCCAAGACGTAGCGGCCAGACCACGGGGTGGGCACGGTGACCCGACCCTGCTCGTCGGTCGTTAGATGCTTTTCCCACTCCGGCGGCCCAATCACGGTAACTTCCGTCTTGGCGAGGGGCATGCCGTAGAAAAGCAGGACAAGGGTATTACCCTCGGCGGAGGTTGGCACCAATTCCAAGTCGAGTTTGGCGACAGTCTCCGATCGACCGGCCTTAGCGTAGTAGATTGTGCGCGTTATACCGCCTTTTTCACTGTCGTCCCGCGGCGGTATTCCATTTTCCACCAAGCGAAGATCGGCCTTTCCTTTGACTGTAATCTCTAGTTTGTCTTCATGTCGTTTGATGGACAGGGGAGTAGTGCTCGCACCAAGAAACGCGCGGGGTGCCTTGATTCGATCCAGCAGACCGCCGGCTTTCTCACGAATGTCGTCGACCCATTCGCCAAAGTAAGCGTAGGCGGACCCTTCGCCGTCCCGTTCCAGCCAGACGTAATGAGCATGGGCGGTATTGATAAGCGACAACGTCAGGATCGCGGCAGCTGCGGATTGGAACTTCAACATCGCCGTCACTCCCTCTTCATCATGCCGCTGCGGAAGCGCTATGGTCCCGCTGCAAACTTGCGAGCACCCCCTCCGTCCAACACTTGGCCGGCACGTCGTAGTCCACGTCGCAATCGACCCGCGGGTAAAAGCGCGTGGCGCCGTGGCGCTCCAAAGCCGCATCGAGGTCACGACCGCACTTACAGAAGTGATCATAGGTGGAATTGCCCAGCGCCAGGACGGAAAATTTCACCCCGCGCAAATTCAAGCCGTCTTTTTGCACGACCCGCTCCCAGAACAGCGCGGCATCTTCGGGGGGCTCACCATTGCCGTAGGTGCTGGTGATGATAACGACGCAGCCTTCCTGAGACAGCGCATCGGCGGCATAATGCGCCATGTCTTTCACGCGCACATCGAAACCCCGCCGAGCGATAACCTCGGCGGTGCGTCGCGCAAGTGATTCGGCGTTGCCGGTTACAGTACCGAAGAGGATCAGCACCGAATTGTGTCCAGGGGAATTTCCCATGGCCTCATGCCTATGCGCGCCTGTTCCGTTCCCATCTGTTGAATGACCTAGCTGAGAAGATTCCCCAGGTAAAATATCGAGCTCCATAGATGATTTTTCTCCTTCGAGTTGTAAGTCTCGTGAAATTTCAATCGATGCTGCGTCCTTGGACAGCGCCGGTTGGGTAACCGACGGCTCTTCTACTTCTCGACCCCACGAACGGAAGCGGCGCCATGCCATGGCCAAACCGGTCCAGACTAAAAAGCAGCCGCCGAGGGAAGCCAGACCGGCGATGGTCTGGCCGAAAA
>WNGE01002813.1_pt1 | contig 31096 bp, 32 predicted proteins | sample 5400651 | NCBI WGS metagenome assembly WNGE01 (sample SAMN13153370, study PRJNA577476) | soil metagenome | isolation source: 60 cm soil or saprolite under grassland replicate 2 | place: USA:California | collected 2016-06-15
ATCGGGGTCTGGCTGCCCGGAACCGTTCCGGCCGGGCCGGTGCTCGCCGCCGCCCGCGCCGCCTGGCCCGGCGCCGCCGCCGCCATCACCCAGCCCACCCCGCCCCTCCCAGACGGGGTGGCAGTCGGCGGGCTGCTGGGGCCGGCGCTGCCCGGCTGGTACCCGATCAACATCGACCACGAGGTCGACCCGATGCGGCCGCTGCTGGCCGCCGCCGCCGGCCTGCACCCGGCCGAGCACGCCTGCGTGCAGATCCTCGCACGCCCGGCCACACCTCGGCAGACCCGCCGGCTACGCGCCGGCGCCGCCGCGCTGCGCACCGGCCACCCCGCCGGCGGCCCGCTGGACCCAACCACCTGGCTGCGCGGGCTGCTGGACCTGGCCACCCCCGGCCCCACCCGGCCGACCAGCACCCGGCCCCGCCCAACCGGAAGCGCCGATCCGCTGCGGGACCGGGACGCCCGCGCCGCGGTCGACAAGGCGGCCGGCGGGCCGCTGTGGGAGGTCGCCGTCCGCTACGGCGTCGCGCACACCAACCCCCGCCGGGTGCCAGTCGAGAACTTGCGGGCCCGGCTGGTCAGCTTGGCCCACGGCCTGGCCTCGGCCTACGGCGCCTACACCGCCCGCAACCGGCTGCGCCGCCGCCGGCTGGCTAACCCGGCCCGGGTGCTGGCCGGCCGGGTGTTTTCCCGCGGGTTCCTCCTCTCGGGCACCGAATTGGCCGCCGTCGCCGGGCTGCCGCTGGACCTGGCGGTGCCCGGGCTGGACCGGGCCCGCGCCAAAGCCGTCCCCGCCCCGGTCGCCGTCCCCGGCGGCGGCCGCGGCGTCAAGGTCCTCGGCCGGGCCGAAGTCGGCGGCCACTCCGTCGGGCTGCCGGTCGCCGACGCCCGCCACCACCTGCACGTGCTGGGCTCCACCGGCAGCGGCAAGACCACCTGCCTGTGCCACCTGATCCTGGACGACATCCGGGCCCGCCGCGGTGTCGTGGTCATCGACCCGAAGGGCGACCTCGCCGCCGACCTGCTCGACCGCCTCCCCCTGGATGTTGCGGACCGGCTGGTGCTCATCGATCCCGACCAGCCCGCCGGCGGGGCCACTCTCAACCCGCTGGCCGGCGACGACCCGGATCTGGTCGTCGACAACGTCGTGTCGATCTTCTCCAAGATCTTCCAACGGCACTGGGGACCCCGCATCGACGACGTACTCCGCGTCGCCTGCCTCACGTTGATGCGCCGGGTCGACGCCACCCTGACCCTGGTCCCGCCGCTGCTGAACGACAAGCAGTTCCGGGCCGCGTTCACCGTCGACCTCGACGACCCGGAAGGCCTGCACGGGTTCTGGCAGTGGTACGAGAGCACCCCACCCCCGCTGCGGGCCCAGGTCATCGGCCCGGTCCTGGCCCGGCTACGTGCCTTCCTGCTGCGCGACTTCGTCCGCCGCACCCTGGGCACCCCGAAATCCTCCTTCGACATGGGCCGGGTGCTCGACGGCGGCATCCTCATCGCCCGCCTGCCCAAAGGCCAGCTCGGTGAGGACACCGCGAAGCTGATGGGCTCGTTCGTGTTCGCCTCCGTCTGGCAGGCCGCCACCGCCCGCGCCCGCACCCCCGAGACATCCCGCCGCGACGCCGCGGTGTACATCGACGAAGCGCACAACGTGCTCAACCTCGCCGGCTCGGTCGGCGACATGCTCGCCGAAGCCCGCGGCTACCGGCTCTCCCTCACCCTCGCCCACCAAAACCTCACCCAACTCCCCCGCGACACCCAGCTCGCGATCTCCGCGAACGCCCGGAACAAGCTGTACTTCACCTGCTCCCCCGAAGACGCCCACCAACTGGCCCGGCACACCGAACCCGAACTCGACGAACACGACCTGTCCCACCTCGACGCCTACACCGCCGCCGCCCGCCTGGTCATCGGCAACCGGGAAACCCCCGCCTTCACCCTGCACACCCGACCTCCCAAAGACCCGCTCGGGCAGACCGCCGAGCTACGCCAAGCAGTCGCCCGAACTCACCATGCCGACCAGCCCGGGCGGGACCAGCCGCAGCCCGACCAACCACAAGGCCAGCCGGATGCCGGCACACCCGCGGCCTGACCATCGACCGGCCCACGTCGGCCCGGTCGCCGGGGCGGGCGGCGGACCGGGTGGTTGGCCGGGTCGACCCCCAGGCACCGGCGCCGGCCGGCCGCCGCACCCAACCATGCAGGCCAGGGGCCATGTCGGCTGATCGCCAGCGGCCCCGACTTACCCCTCAGGGGGGTACCTCACGGCCGGGGGGTGCGCGTACTCCCGTGCCATCGGCCGGTCGGGCTGGCCGCCCTCGGTCGTCGCTGCTGCAGGTGTCCTGGCGGTTGCTGCCCCGGGACTACACCCTGGCCCTGCTGCTGGACGACCACCGGGTGCTGACCACCGGGCAGATCACCGCGGTCCTGTTCGGCTCGGCCCGCACCTGCCGCAACCGGCTGACCGTGCTGCGCCGGATCGGGTTCGTCGAAAGGTTCACCCTCCCTCGCCGCCCCGGCGGGCAGGCGCTGGAATGCTGGCTGCCGGGACTGCTCGCCGCCCGGTACGCCGCCCTGGCCCGCGACCAGCGGCCACCGTCGCCCGCCACGGTCCGGGACCGGCAGGACGCGGTCCTGGCCAGCCCCCAGCTGACCCACCTGCTCGGGGTGAACCAGTTCTTCGTCGACCTGCTCGCCCACACCCGCGCCCACCCGCACACCCGGCTGGCCCGCTGGTGGCCGGCCGCCCAGGCCACCGCCGCGGCCGGCCGCCGAGTCCGCCCGGACGGACACGGCGTGTTCGTCGATCACGAGCAGACGGTGGCCTTCTGGCTGGAACACGACACCGGGACCGAGACGATCGGCCGGCTAGCCGGCAAGGTCGAGGCCTACCGGCGGCTGCGGGCCGACGGCGGCCCCGGCTACCCGGTGCTGTTCTGGCTGCCCAACCTGACCCGGGAAGCCAACCTGCACCGCCGGCTCAGCGGCAGCACACCCTCGGCTGTCCCGGTCGCCACCGCGGTCGCCGACCCGGCCGGCCCCGGCCCCGCCGGGCCGGTGTGGCGGCTGGCCGGCAACGGCCGGCGCCGGCTGCGGCTGGCCGAACTGCCCCACCACCCTGGCAGACCCGGCCCCTACCACCCGCCACCGCCCACCGGCGCGGACGACCCGCTGCAGCTGCTTCGGGCCGACAGCTGACCCGTCCCCGCAGCCGCCAGGGCCGCGCGTCCGAATCAGGCTGCACGGCCTGTGGCCTAGGCGGCGGCAGCTCCCACGCCGCCGTGTCGGACCGCCCACGGCGTCGGCTGACGTCCAACCAGGCTGCCAGTCAGCCAATCAGGTCCTCGGAGGAGACCGCGACCATGCCGGCGCTCGGCTGCGCGGCAGCTACGGCCCGGTCCGGCCGGCCCGGCGAGCATCGTGACCCGGTCGGCTGTCCGGGCGGTCTCGCGCATACAGACCTTCTGCGCTACCCGCAGCGAGGCGGCGTTGTCCGGACGGATCAACGCCATCACCGGCTCACCCGGGAACCAGCCGGACAACACCACCAGCATCCGGGCCGCCGCTGCCGTACACAGGCCCCGGTAACGGTGCTCCTCCCGCACCCCCAACCCATCTCCAACATGCCATTCGGATTGCGGCTGACCGCGACCCAGCCCAGCGAACGGCCCGACCGCATGATCCGCCACAGGTAGGACGGAACCCGTTCCAGCGTCAGACCGTCGTCCCCGGCCATCCCACCACCCCCCGGGTCGCTGACCATACGCGGATCACCCATTCCCCTCCGGTGTGCCAGCCTCGCCGGCCCGGGCCGTCCACATCAGACCTGCCCGGACCACACCGCCCCGACGACCCCCCGTGCCGGCATGTCCGTAGCCGATCACGGGCGGAAGCCTGACCGCGCACGCTGCCGGGCGCAGACGAAGGCCGAACCACGGGCACGTCGTGGGCGATCCCACTCGCCAGCCGCGACACGCGCCCATCCCCGGCGTCGGTCAAGCAAGCGGGCGCCGACCGGAGCACATCGCGGGCCGGAGCCGGCGACCGCGGACCGGGCAGGTGCCCTGCCACGCATCGGCAGCCGGAGCAGCGCCGAATCGTGCGAGCCGGGCCAGGGGACCGCGGAACCCAACTGGCCCAACTCGCTGTCCGGCCACGCCACCCAACCGGGCATCGGTTCACCCAACCGGCCAGGTCACCGACCCGGTGGCGGCACGTCGCCGGACCGCGGCCTGGTTGGGTTGCCGGGTTACGGTGAAGGCTCTTCGTTGAAGAACCCCTGTAGTACAACCCCCGGGCGCGGCGCCCGGACGCCGTCTTCGCACCCTGCCCACCCGCCCCAACGCCGGGTCGGCGGCGAAGACCATCCGAAGCTCCGCACCCACCACGCTCACACTGCCACGGCCGAATTCCGGCCGCCGCCGGCGCCGCCGACGCTCGTCGGCCCGCCGCCCTCCTGAGGCGTCCGCTGCAGCGCGCCCTCACGGACTACGTCCGTGTCGCGCACGGGTGCCACATCAGACGCCCGAGGACCGGCCTGGGTATCGGGCCGCCGCCCAACCTCGGCGGCGAATCGCCGACGCGCACCCCGGTACGCGCCGTCATGCGCCGGTGCGCCACCGCGTCCCCCCAACAGCCCGAAGGAGGCTGATCCGATCGTGCCCAGAACACGGATCATGCTGGTCTGCCTGCCGCCGCCGCACCGCCCGCCGGAACTGGCCGAGCTGGCCGCCGGCCAACTCGCCCGGCACGGCCTGACCGCGACCCGGCCGGTGCCGCATTTCGCCTCCCGCACCCGCCGCACCCGCCGACTGTTGGACGGCAACCGGCACGCTGCCGCCGGCGGCCCGCTGCGGCTGCTGGACCTGACCGGCATGCGCGGCCGGGCGCAGACCCACGCCGCGGGCCGCTGGCTGGTCTGGCAGCAGGTGGTCGCCGCCACCCGCCCGGCCCAGCCGTACTGGACGTTCACCGACCGGCACCACGCCAACCCCGGCCGCTTTCCGCTGGCCGCCGCCCGCGCCCAATACCTGGCCCAGCCCAGGGTGGCCGCGATGAGCGTCTACAACGCCCTGCCGCACCGGGTCTGCCACCTGCCCCTTGCCGAGTTGGAGGCCTTCCAACTCGGCCCGGCCGGCTACGCCTGGCTGGGCTGGCTGGCCGCCGTCCCCGCCGACGGCATCTCCACCACCGGCGGCGGCGGCGCTTTGATCGCGCCGGCCGGTGGTCGGCTGGCCGAGCAGATCGACTACCTGCAGGCCGCCAACGCGCACCTCGCCGGCCTGCCCCCGACCACCAACCTGGTCGCCATGGCCACCGGCTAACCGCCGGGCCCAGCAGGCCTTACCGGCGACACCCGACCGGCCAGTTCGCGCCCACCTCGACGGGGCGGCCTGGCCGGCTTTCGCGTTCCCGTGCCGCGCCGACCGACCGGCGGTGCGCCGAGACTGATCGCCCCTCAATCCGGCCGGCCAGCCCCCATCCATCGAGGCCTGGCCGGCTTTCGCGTATCCCGGCCGTGGCGTCCGCTCCCGCACCGGCGGGGGCGGGAGCGTCGCTGATGAGGAGAACCGATGTGCACCACCCGCACCTACACCCGGCGGCAGGCCCAGTCCGACACCAGCCGCTACCTCGCCCGGCTCCACGACGAGGGAATCCACGGCCCCGAGCTGGACGACGCCAGCGCGTTCGCGCTGGCCCAGTGGGACCAGTGGCCAGACCAGGACGCGTGCACCGGGCACCCGAAGGCGGGCTGAGCATGCTGCGGATGCTGCGCCGCTGGCGCCGTCGACGTGAGCAACGCCGCTACGACTGGTGGCTGGAGGCGCGCCGCAAGCGCCTCGGAATCCACTGAGGACCCACCGCCGTCTCGACCGTGTGCCGTGTCAGGGACCAGAAAGAGCGCCCCGCTCACAGCGCCTGACGACCTGACGCAATCCCGCGGCAGGTGACACACGCGTTCAACCGCACCCCTACGTCGCCGCCAACACCACCACCTGTTGGCCGTCGCCCGACCAGCGCCCGCGCCGCACGCGCGAACCCGCCCGGGCACGGCCACACGGCCGTGCCCGGGCTCCCCCGACCTCCTCCGAAGGGAGCCCCCATGCATCAACACCCGCCGGCCGACCCCGCCACCACGGCACCCGCCGCGCCGCACCGGTGCACGCCGGGACCCGTCTCGACCTGCCAGCCGGACATCGCCGTGGTCGGCGGATCGCTCACCGGCCCGGTCCTCGCCCTGCTGCTGGCCCAGGCCGGCTTCGACCGGGTCGCCCTCTACGAGGCCGTCCCCGCCAGCTTCCCGCAGGGCGGCGGGCTGATCTCGCTCGAGCACTCCGCGCTGGACACCCTGGATCGGCTGGGCATCCCGCAGCACGAATTCGTGAAGTTCGAGACCGAGACCATCTGCCAGATCACCGTCCGGGACCAGCGGCCGGCCGACACCATCCGCCGGACCTACCCAGGCCGGCTGACCACCTGGACCCTGCTGCACCACGCGCTGACCGCCCGGCTCCCCGCCGACCTGATCCACACCGGCCGGCGAGTCACCGGCCTCGCCCAGCGCGCAGACCGGCCGTTGCTGCAGTTCGCCGACGGCCACACCGAACCCGCCGACCTGGTGGTCTTCGCCGACGGACGATCCTCCACCGGCCGGCGCCTGCTCGACGCCGGCCGGCGGCTGCGGTACGCCGGCTACGTCGCCCACCGCGGCACCAGCCCCGCCCCCGGACCGGCGGACTTCCTGCGCTTCGAACCCTGCCCCGGGGTGCAGTTCAACATCGCGCCGGTGCCCGGCGGCTGCGACTGGACCTTCTACCTCAACGCCACCGCCGACGACTACACCGCCCGGTTCGGCGCGCCCCCACAATGGCGGGTCTTCGCCCTACCCCGGCACGTCAGCACCGCCGCCCGAACCCATGTGAACCACGCCGCCGAAACACACCTGCCGGCCGAGCAGACCGCCATCGTGCACGCCACCACCAGCAGAATGGCCCTGCCGGTAATGGACATCGCCCAACCCACCGCCATGGTCTGGCCGATCGGCCGCGGGCACGCCGTCCTGCTCGGCGACGCGCTGGCCCCGGTCCGCCCGCACACCGCCCGCGGCGCCAACAACGGCATCGAACAGGCCGCCGGCCTGATCGCCGCGCTCACCCAACACCGCAAGTACCGCGCCGACCTCCCCGGAGCACTCACCGGCTGGCAACGCCGCCACCTACCCGCCGCCGCCGCCGCCGTCCGGCTCGGACCGGTCATCGGCGGCCGCCTCCACCGTCTACACCGGCCGCCCCCGCCCTCCACGCCAACGACCTCGACCACCGTGTCGGCCGCCGCGTCGCGCCGCCGACCGGCCTGACTCCAATTCACGAAGGGGAACGAACAGTGATGACCGACAGACACTGCAGCACCGCGGCCATGCAGCAGTCAGCCGAGACGACCGCGCCCGGCGCACACCGCACCCCGCCGCATACCAGCACCAACCCAGCCCCACCCGCACCGAGATCCGGGCCGGGAGCCGGGCGGATGGTGCGGCCGGCCGACCGCGTTCGGCTGGTGCGGACCGACGACGAATGGACCCGGCTGCGGCCGGGAGCGCTCGGTACCGTGCGGCTCATCGACGACCAAGGCACCGTCCATATCGACTGGGACGACGGATCCCGGCTCGGGCTGTCCGCGGCGGACGGGGACGAGTGGGAGGTCACCGGCCGGCGTGTCAGGGCCGGCGGGGCGAGCTACGACGTGCTGCCGGACGGCTGGTGCCCGGCGCTGTCGGCCTGGGTCTACCGCGAGCGGCGACCGGCCCGGCCATGACGGTTTCGACCGGAGCTGCCAGCGCCTACCGTCCTGCCCTGCAGCGCCGCCGGCGCGCGGCGCGGCAGGCCATCTACGACAGCGGGCCGCCGACGGCCCCCGCCGGCCGCGCAACCCGGCGCAGGTACGCCCGGGGTTCGCTCATCCACCCGGATCTCACCATGCAAGGAGTACAGGCCGGGCGAGGAACACCCGACCTACCCGACGTGAACGAGCGGTCCGCCGCCGAACACGTCGCCCAACGCGGCGCCGCCGGCGCCCACGCGCCCACGGCGCCGCGACGGCCACCCAGGTCAGTCAGCGGGCTGGGCGTACTGCGACGACGGCGGCGAGCCGGTTCCGGCCAGCGCCCTGCTTACCTCTCGGCACGCCCCGTCCTGCTCGTTTCAGGGAGGGCGTGCCCGGGATGTCGGACGGCAGGCCAGGCGACACCCCCCGGCTCTCAACCCCCCCGGCCGGCCCGCGGCCTGCGCGAGCACGGCTACTCGAAACCCCACTAGAAGCCCTCGGAAGGAGCCCCTGTGGCTACGACTGCCACCATCATCCGCAACGCCGGGCTGGAGGAGTTGGCCGGCATCCTCCGTCAGCAGCAGGCCCGCAAGATCGACCTGGTCGCGCCGGCGGCCAGCCTGCGGGTCAAGGACGGGCAGCTGGTGCTGTCCGGCCTGGACCCGGTCATCGACGCCGACGGGGTCACCGACCCCAACGGCGTCTACGCCCCGACCGAGGTGTTCGAGGAGGGGCTGGCCGCCCGGTTGGACATCCCCCGGGCCTACCTGCGCCAGATGCGGGAGCGGCGGATCGACTTGTACGACGCCAACGTCAACGGCTGGCTGGCCGGCAAACGGCGGGTCAAGGCCGGCGGCGCACCCGAGACGATCTACCCGGGCGACGCGCGCAGTTTCCTGGTCCGGCTGTTCCGCGGCGAGACCGACGGCCGCGGGGTGGCGCGGGCGCTGCTGTCCAACCGGTACGCCCGGCTGGACAACCTCGACGGGCTGATGGCCATGCTCGCCGGCATCACCGAGGCCGGCATCGATCCCGGCAGCCTGTCGATCGACCGCTGCGACCTGACCGACCGCCGGATGTACGTGCGGGTCACCGCCCCGCAGATCCGCGCGCTGGCCCCCGAGCTGCTCAACGGCTACCGCAACCCGTTCGCCAACCCCGACGAGGCCGCCCGCCGCATCCCGGGGCCGCGACGTCGACCAGTGGCGGCGGATCGCCGCCGAGGAGGGCATGGGCTACGGCGAGGGCGGCGAGCCGGTGGTGTTCGCCGGGTTCTGCTTCACCAACTCCGAGGTCGGCAACGGCCGCTGGTCGATCCTGCCGCAGATCATCATCCAGATCTGCAAGAACGGGCTCACCTTCGGCGAGGACGCCTTCGGCCGTACCCACCTCGGCTCCACGCTGGAGGAGGGCGTGGTCGAGTGGAGCGCAGACACCCAGGACAAGAACCTGGCCCTGGTCACCGCGCAGACCCGGGACGCGGTCAAGCAGTTCCTCGACGTCGAGCACGTCGAGCGCAAGGTGGCCCAGCTAGAGGCGAAGGCCGGCGCCCCGGTCACCGCCCCGGAGGAGACGATCAAGGTGCTGGGCAAGAAGCTGTCCTTCACCGACGACCAGGTCAACGGCATCCTTCGTCACTTCGTACTTGGCGGCCAGCTCGCCGCCGGCGGAGTCGCGCAGGCGATCACCTCCTACAGCCAGACCGTCGCCGACGCCGACGCGGCCTTCGACCTGGAGGTCAAAGCTCTGCCGGCGATGGAGCTGGCGGCCCCCCGCCGGTGAGCACCCCCGTGATCCGGCAGGTGCTGGACCTGTCCACCGCCCACCTACCCCCGCACATCCGCGACGGGCTGCCCCGCTACGCAGGCGTCGTCGCCTACTCGCTGTCCACATCCGACGATCAGTACGGCTGGCTGCTGTGGGTCCCCTACAGCCCGGACGGGCACGCCGCAGCGACCGGCGGCGAGGTGCCAGCGCAGGTGCTGGCGATCCAGCGCTACGCCCGCAAGCGCGGCTGCGACTACGTCCTGCTCGACCGGGACGCCGAGAAAGTCGCGGAGCTGCCCACCTGGGACTGGTAGTCCCGACACCCCGACACCCCACCCCCCGGCACGGCCACCGTCCACACCGGACGGGGCCGTGCCGGGCCGCTTCCTGCCCTGAGGAGACCGATGCCCGAGCTAGCTCACCGACCTGCTCCCCGAAACCACCCCCTCCGTCCGGTCCTCGACCAGACCACCTGGGCCGAGCAGGAGATCACCGCGGTCCAGCACCGCCACCCCGGCCAGGCCGACCTGCGGCACTCGTCGGCCATTGGGGCCGGCACGAGCCGCTGGCCCGCTTCTCACGCCACGGCGATGGACGCCTTCGCCGCCGCCGCACTGGGCGAGTTCCGCCGCGCCAACACCGACGGCCACGAGGGCATCCGGGCGCTGTACCAGACCGAGACGGAGACAGCGGGATGACCCCCCAAGAGGCGCTGGCCGCCTACCTCAAGGCCGTCGGCGAACGGCTCAGCGAGCGGATCGCCGCGCTCTGGCCGAACCTGGACGACGAGCAGCGCGCGGCGATCGAGGCGCAGACCACCGAGGACGGCCTGCGGGCGCTGCTGGACGCCTACGAAGCCGGCCGTCGGCAGCCGATCTACCGCACCGTGTTCCAGGTCGAGGTGTTCACCGAGGGCCCGTACGAACTGCCCGCCATGACCGACTGGCTGGCCCAGATCAACTGGGACATCACCAGCGGCCCTTGGATCGGCAACGTCGAGCGGTCCAGCATCGAGGTGATCCCCGCGGCCCAGGTACGCGAGCACCTGCTCCGGATCGGCAACGACGGCAGCTTCTTCGACGAGGCCGACGGCTGATGGGCCGCGCCGACGTGGTTGTGTGGCGCCTGACAGCCGCCGACCTGGACCGCATCGCCGGCCGCACGGTTTCCGACGGCGAGCTGGAGCGCATCAGCCGGTCGATCGAGCACTCCTCCATCCCCGAGGCGTTGGAGGTCATCGTCGAGGCCGTCACCGGCCGGCCCGCGCCGTGAGCTTCGCCAAGCCGACGCTGCGCCGCAACAAGCAGCACATGATCACCGTGCGGGTGCGGCACGACCTGGACGGCGACGAGATCACCGCGATCCTGGCGATCAGCGAGTGGGGCGAGCGCACCGACTACGGCCAGAAGCCCGACGCGATACTCAGCCGGCGAACGGCCGAGAAGGCGATCCGCACCTACCTGACCAACGCCGGCACCGGCGACCTGTGGATCTGGCACGAACAGGTCGGCGCGGAGGAAGCCGACCAGGCCTGGTCTTGGACCCGCAGCCAGGTGCTGCGGCTGTGGCCGGCCCTCACGGTCGACGAGCGGTCCAGGGAGGAGCAGTGAGCTTCGAGCCGGGCGACCGGGTGTGCGCCCGGGTGCTGGACCGGGTCGAGCGGGCCCGGGACACGGTCGGCTGGCAGCACACCGCGGCAGACCTGCCCGCGGACCACCCGGCGGTGCCGGTGGAGCCAGGCGAGGTGCACACCGCCCTGCGGTGCGACTTCTGCCTGGCCGAGCACCCCGGCTGGGAGATCCCGGCCCGCGCGTTCGACTACGCCGGCGCGCCGGACGCCGGCTCGGACGGCGACTGGAGCGCCTGCGACATCTGCGCCGAGCTGGTCCGCCGGCACCGGTGGACCGCGCTGCGGCAGCGCGCGGTCGCGGCGTTCGTCCAGCGCCACCCGCTGCCGGTCGCCGACACCGGGCCGGTCGGACGGGCGCTGGGCCGGCTGTACCGGCAGCTGCGGGAGAACATGCTCGGCCCGCCCCGACCGATCCACCCCGACCGGGCACGGTAGCCAACGTCCACAACAGACATACGACAGAATTAACGGGGGCGGGGGTTGCCGGCAGCCCGCCACCGCCTGCTGGAGGACCGGCGCTGCCGTCTGCCCGCCGCAGCCCGGCCCGACTTGGAAGCTGGCCATCACACGGCCGCGGGTTGATCCAGCCGACCGGCCACTGGTATCCGGCTGGGGCTGACCACGCGGCCGGCAGGCACGCGTCCACAACCGCACCCCGGGCGTGCGCCGTCTCACCGGGCACCCCCACACGTTGCGCACGCCGGCCAATACCCGACCGTCGCAAGGCGGTCGACGCCGCAGTCACCTGCCTACGCGCAGGAAGCGCAACCGGCCAGCACACCAGGCTGCGGCCCGCGGGTCCGGCGGCGACCAGCGGATGTTCAACGCCGACCGGCCGGCTCGGCGATCTGTCCACCTGGGACTGGTAGCCGCCGGCCCCAGCACTCCACCCACTTGACCCCTCCCGGGGATCGCGCCGGCCGCGTGCCGCAACCCCGGGGGCCACCCCGGGCGGGGCACGCGGCCCGGCGCGGTGACCCGGACCCAAGAAAGGACCCCGCCATGTTCGACCCATCCGCGCAGGTCCAGTCCCTGCTCACCGCCGTCGCCATGCGGCCGGCTGCGGCTGCGGGCATGCGCGCGATGCTGCAACGCGAGCAGGAGTTCCCCAGCCCGGCGCAGGCCAGGCTCACCGGTATCGCCCTGGACCCGGCCGGCCGCGAGTTCGCCGACCGGTTCCTGGACGGCTACTGGACGAACGAGTCGCGTCAGCAAGACCTGCTGGACTCCAGCCGCACCGACCGCGAGGTCATCATCGGCAGCGGATTCCACGCCGCCGCCTACGCCGCGGTCCGCGTGCTGAGCGGATACCCCAAGCCGCTGGTGCTCGAACGCGGCCAGCGTGTCGGCGGCGCGTTCGCCATGACCGGCCGGCCGACGTTCTACCTCAACTCCCGCAACCGCCCGGGAAACGCCGGACTGGCAGGCGACCAGGGAGCAGCCCTGAACTACCTGCCCGGTGCGCCGATCCAGGCAGCGAACGTGTCCATGGCCGAGTACCAGACGAACACCGACATGGCATTCGTGATCCGCCTCACGCTGGCGCAGTTCGCCGACGTGGTCACCAACGCCAACGTCCTGTCCGTCATCGAAGACGGACTCGGGGTCGACATCGAGATCGACGGCCGGACGCCGCTTCAGGCCGGGCGGGTCATCGACGCCCGCGGCCTGGGTGATCCCGACGGCCAGGACCTGGCCAACGGCACCACGATCCTCACCTTCCCGCAATTCATGCAACGCATGGCCGGCACGTGGCCGCTCCGCGGGGTGCGCCGGGTCGCGGTCGTCGGCGGCGGCGACTCCGCCAAATGCGCCGTCGAGTCCTGCCTGGGCCTCGGCCCGCAACCATTGCTGGCCGCCGCCGCGCTGGACCATGTCGAGCGGATCGACTGGTACACCGACACACTCCCCACGACGTGCCAAGGGTGGCAGCAGGACATCCGCGGCCGCTACCAGGCCATCGGCCGCTACCTGCGGCCGGACCGGTTCGGCGTCCGGCGACTGAACGTGCTCGGCCGCCGGGCACAGCCCGTCCCGCTGCCCGGCGCGGGACTCATCGACGGCCGCACCTACGACCTCGTCATCGCCTGCACCGGCAACCGCGAGACCGACATCGACGGGCTCGACCCCGGATCCTTCGACCAATACGCGACCACCGACGAGAACATCGTGGCCCGGCAGCACTACGACCTGCCCGCGTTCCGGGTCGGCCCGCACGCGAAACTGCCCTTCACCCAGCGGGAGCGAGCAGACGGCGTCGCGGACATCCCCGCCAACGCCGTCGCGATGTTCCGAACCGCCACCAAAACCGCCGCGCTGGCCGCAACGCTCCCCGCACTGACGCGGGACTAGCCGCAGGCGTCGCCTGACCGCCCGGCATCAGCGCCGAGCACAACGGTGACCGCGCCGACGACCCCGACCCAGCCGAACAGGCACCGGATGCGGCCGGCTGGAGGCCGAAGCGACCAGCGGGTCTAGCCAGGGTCGGACCGCCCGCTCGCCGCACCCGGACGCCACCAACCCGCCGCACCGATCTCGACCCTGTGGCACCCGGCCGTCAGCCACCGGCACCACCTCCGGCGCGGCCAGCAGGCCCCGCCCCCGGCACCGAACCCCGGCGACCCGCAGACAGCACCACGGCCGGCCACGTGCCCACCATCCCACCCGTCGGAAAAGGAGTGCGATCATGCCACTGTTCCGGATCACCGTCTACCTCAACGTCGGCCCGGACAATTTCGCCGGTCTGAAACCCGGCGACCCGCTGTCCACCAGCACCGACCTGCAACTGACCGTCACCGCCGCACACCCGGACGCCGCCGCCGAACAGGCCTACGCCATCGGCAACCGCATCGACACCGACGACCGGGGCCGCGGCTGGCCGGCCGACGTCCGGTCGGTCAGCGTGGGCGACCTCCTCAAAATCAGCGGCCAGGCCGAGACCGTCTTCTACACGGTCACCGGCATCGGCTTCCACGCCATCCCCGAACCGGCCGACCCGACCGTCCCGCTGACCGGCACCCCCGCCACCAGCCGGCAACCCTCCGAAGATCCGAAACCCGGGCAGGCCGGGGACCAGCTGTGATCGACGCTGCACCCCCATCCCCGCTCCAACATCCGGCGCCCCGGCAATTGCATCCGCGCTGGGAGCGACCACAAGGGAGACAACATATGGCCTCGATCAACTGCGCCCGATGCGGCGGCGTCGTAGCCGGACCCGGACCGGGCCTGCCCTGGTGCGCCGCCGGCGGGATCTGGCTCGTCCAGGACGAGCCCACCGGTGAATGGGTCAGCGTCGCCGAACGCGAACACCGACGCCGGCAAGCCGGCGTCGCTGTCCGCGTCCAGGAAACCCACGACCAGGTGCACGGCGGGCTGGCCGCCGCCCAGGCCAGCCTGCCCGACCGCTGGCGGGCCGCCGCTCACCAGCCGGTACCCGACGCCGACTGGTCCATCATCATCCACCCCCCAGCCGGACCAGTTCAGATCGCGGCCTACCTGTATCCGCCGGACCCCGACAGCGGCTGGTACGTGCGCATCGACAACCGCAGCGAGGGTGTCTGCTTCCCGCTGTACATCCCCGGCGGCGCACGCGCCGCCCACTTCGCCGCCCTCGACCGGGCAGTCGACGCCACGGTCACCGCACTGCGCACCGCAACCCGCTAGCCCTCCGAACGGCCGAACCTGAAGCAGGGAAGGGAACACCGGCCGTCGCCGGTCGCCCCCCGGCAGGCCAGGCCGCTTCGGCGCGCCCGGAGCCGGGAGCAGCCGCTCGCCCGCCCGGTGGTCGGCCTGCCTGCATGCCCGAGCGGGCTGCCCGCGGCGCCGCCGACCGCCGCACAGCCCGCCCTTGCCAGCGACTCCTAGAACGGCCGCTGCGAACGGTCGGCCTCCTGGCCGGCAGCGCCAGACCCGCAGCGGCTGTCGTCGGCGTGCTCCAAGTCCCCGGCCCACCGCCCCGGAAGGAGAAACCGTTGACCATCGCAGACGAGCCCGCGGTCCTCGCCGAGCTGCCCGCCCGCCTGACCGCGATCGCCCGCCTCCACCCGACCGACGTCCCAGACGACCAGGACGAACTACTGAGCAAGGCCGTGGCCGACACCGCATTGGCGCTGCTGGCCGCCGCCGAAGTCCCCGGCCACGACCGGGCCACCGACGCCGAGGAGCTGCTCGCCGACGCCGACACCGGCGCCGCCGGTTCGGCAGGTCTGGTGTGGGCGGCGAACCGGGTCGCCGGGGCCTGCGACCGGATCGCAGCCGGCCGTGCCGCGCGGCTGCATGACGGGCTGACCGACCTGGCCCTCGCGCACCGGCACCCGACCCTGGCCTGGCGGCTGCGGCGCGCGGAGCACGACGAACTGCACGCAGCCTTTCCCGCTGCCCGGCGGCAGATCGACAGCTGGCTGCAACGGGCCGCGCCGGGCTGGACCCCGGCCGGGTCACCCGATGCACCGCCGTCCCGGCCCGGCGGGGGGACCGCCGGCCCGACCGTAGCCGGCCGGAGCCGGCCGCATCGATGACCGGCCAGCCCCGCCGGCACCGGCGAGGCCACCGAACAGTAGCTGGGGCCGCGGCGTCGTACCGGTCGCCGCGCCGGCCGGCGCTGCCCGCCGGGCAGCTACGAGCCATGGTGTTGGCGCACCTGCAGGCCCATCCGCGGCTGGACTTCAGCCCGGCCGAGCTGGCCCACGTGCTGCAACGCTCCCGCGGCGCGGTCACCAACGCCTGCCAGCGGCTGGTCCAGCACGGCCTGGCCGTCCGCACCCGGCAGCAACCGCAGCGCTACCAAGCCACTCCGCCGGCCGCACCGCGGCAGTAAGCCCGCCTCTGGTCCGGCAGAGCCCCGAACCCTGCCCACCGCGCACCTGCCCCGGACACGTCTGCCAAGGCTTACCCGGCAACGCCGCCGTGACCGGTCTGCGTCCACTTCGGACAGTGTCTACGGCCGGCTGGTGCAGGTACCTGACGACCCGACCAGCAGCCGGCCGAGACCGGCGGCGACGGCCCGCCGAACTGCAGACGATCCAGCGCCACGCAGGCGGGCACGCCTGCGACCAACGTCCTGCTCGACCGGGGATGCGGAGCACGCCTCACGGCTCCCCGCCTCGGACCGGTAGGCCCGACCCATCAACCCACCCGGCACGGCCCCGTCCACATCGGACCGGCCGTGCCGGGCTGCGTCTTTCGGAGGCGAGACACGTGTACCACCTCACCGACCTGCTCCCGACCGACCTGGGCACCGTGCTGGACCAGACCCGGTGGGCCGAGGACGAGATCACCGCCGCGCAGGCCCGGCATCCTGCCGACGCCGACCTGCTCTACCACAGCTTCGCGCTGCTGTGGCCCACCGCCTGGCTGATGCGCACCGAGTGGGTCTACCGCGGGCACTGCCGGGAGCTGCTGGACCGCACCGCCGCCGGCGGTGACCCCCGCGAGCCGACGAACGCGGAGGTCGCTATCGCCTGCTGCGAGGCCAGCCTGCGTTTCTCGCTCAGCCCGGCCGGTCTGACCGTCTACATGCGAGCCTGGGCGGCCGCCTTCCCCGACCAGCCGGCCTTCACCAACCTGGGCCTGGAGCACTACGAGCACGTCGCCGGCAGCCGCGCCGACGACCTGGCCGCAGCCGTACGCCGTGCCCTGCGGCAGCCCCGCCGAGCCCTGACCGCGATCACCTGCCCCGGCCGGCACGCCGGCCAACCCCGGCCCGACTGCCGCTACGCCAACACCGACCAGACCTGACCGGCCATGCCAACCAGAAGTTCCCGGCACCGCCGCGCACAGCGAATCCCGGGACAGCCGCAGACCCGCGGCCCACCAGGCTCGCCGCCGCGTCTGCGGCGGCGACTGTCCTGACCAACACCCTCACCGAGGGCGCGCAGGCCGTCGGAAGCGACCCCTCCCCGCCCGGGCCTCGCCTTCGCGACGGGCGCCGCCACATCCATCACCCCCGCTGGAAGGACGACGTATGTCCGCACCCACCTTGTCCTACGCCGCGCTGCGCCTGCCTCACCGGTCGCCGCCTCGGCAGCCGCGGCAGCTCGCGTCGGCGATCTTCGTCCTGGGCATCGCCGTTGGGCACGGACTCAACCAGCCCCGCATCCGCATCCTGCGCCGGCAGCTGGCCCGGCAGAAGCACGCCGCCAGGCGGGATCCGCTGACCGGGCTGCCCAACCGCACGGTCGTCTACGAGCTGCTCGACCGAAGCCACCCAGCCCTGGTCGGGCTGTGCGATCTCGACCAGCTCAAGACCGTCAACGACCGCCACGGCCACCCGGCCGGCGACCGGCTGCTGCAGCACGTCGCCGGCCGGCTGGCCACCGCCATGTCCGGCGCCGGAGTAGCCGCCCGGCTGGGCGGCGACGAGTTCGCGCTGCTCTGGCGAGTCCCGCAGGCCGACCCGACCGCCGCCGGCCGGACGGTCCTCGACCAGCTCAGCCAACCGGTCACCGTCGCCGGCCACCCACTGCGCCCGCAGGCCAGCCTGGGGCTGGCCGCCGCCGGTCCCGTCCTGTCCGGCCGGCACCTGCTCTCGGCCGCCGACACCGCCATGTACCAGGCCAAGAACAGCCCCGGCCACGTGCAGCTCTACCAGCACCCGGCCCCCCGCCGACGACGCACCGACCAACCCGACGGCGCCGCGACCGGCAACCCGCCCCCTGAAAGGAAACCGCCATGTCGACCCGCCCGCATCCTGACCAGCCGGCCGAGAGCCGGTCGGTCCTGTCACCGTCGATGGTGTACGCGGTGGCCACCACGCTGCTGATCGCCGAGGCCGAGGCCCGCCGATCCTTCGCCGACACCCCGGTGCTGTACGCCGTCTTCTGCCACACCCTCGACGGACCCTCGCACCTGATCGATCTCCACCCGACCCCACTGCCGCCGACCGCCTGGCAGGTGCCCAGCCTGCCACCTCACGTCGTGCTGGCCCGGCTGGCCGACCGATTCCGGCAGCCCGACCCAGACTTCCGCGCCGTCCTGACCGAATGGCTTTCGCTCGGCGGTCGGCGCTGCATCGGATTCGCGTTGCTGTCCGACGAGGAACTCGACGGCCCTCTCAATCCCCGCGCCCGGAACGGGGCGGCGTCTGCCGTCGGCGGCATGCCGCAGATGCTCACCGCCGTGGACGCCGACGGACGGCTCTACCAGATCAGCCGTCGACCGGGCGCGCCCACCGCGGACATGCACGTCATCGACCGACCGCCCGCAGACCGCCGCGACGCTGTGGTGGCCGCTCTGACCGGCCTCCTCCAGGCCGCGCGGCGCCTCTAGCCCACCGGCCACAGGCCCCGCGGTCTCGCCCCGCGGCCTACCAACCCCAATCCTCCTCGCACCGGGACCCGGCCCTCGCCGGCCGCCTCGGGCGTCAGCCGCCGACTACATGAACTGCTGGCGGCCGGACAGGCGCCAGCAGCCCGTCCCGGAGGTCAACAGATCATGCCGGCCCGACCCACGAACGCTCACCGCCGCCGTCCGATCAGCCCGCCGCCGCAGTGGAGCCACCCGGCCAGCAGCCGGCCTCGCGGCGGCAACCCGCCCGGTGGCTCAACCCCTCAAACCGGACCCGACCCGGCCCCCGGCCGCAGCACCGGCAGACACGTCGTCCACACCGGACATCACCGCCAGTACCCGTTCAGCCCCCGCCATCCATACGAGCCGGGTGCCGAACACCCCAGCCAGCGCGGGGGCCGCGGGGAGCAGCCGCGGTGAACAACGCCGGTGCACCTTCCCCAGCAGGCGCCGGTCTGGCCGCCAGCTCGCGGCCGGCGGCGTCGAGTCGCGCCGCCCGCCTGCTCACCCGCGTCCTGCTGAGCCTGGTCGCTGTCCTGCTCACGGTGGTGATCCTCACCCCGATCGCGCTCAGCTCCCACGACCTGATCGCCTGGGCGGCCGCCCCGACCGGCCTGGCCCTGCGCGGGCCCTGGCCGGCGCTGGTGTTCCTCGCTCTGGACGCCGCGGCCGGCGTCTGCGTCCTGCTCGCGGTCTACTCCGCCTGGCGCGGCCAGCCCGCCGGCGTGTTCGGCGTGCTCATCTGGTGCTTCGCCGCCGGCTCGGCGTTCGCGAACTGGCGGCACGCCACCGCACCGCAGGCCGCGCCCGACGCCGGCTGGTTCTTCCCCGCCATGTCGCTGGCCGGACCAGCGCTGCTGGAAGCGGTCCTGGGCCGGCTCCGCCGCTGGATCCAAACCGGCTCCGGGCGCCGCAGCCGGCCAGTGCCGGCATTCGGCTGGCGCCGGTGGACCCCCGGCCTCGGCGCCACCCGCGACACCTACGGCGCCTACCGCACCGCCCTGCTGCTCGGCCTGGACACCGTCGAGGCCGCCATCACCGCCTACCACACGCTCTGCCCGGACGGCTCACTCCACGTCGCCGCCGCGTTACGCGCCCGGCACGCCGCCGGCCACCCCCAGCAAGGACGCGACTCGGACCAGAACGGCACGCAGCCCACCGGGATCCCAGTGCTGCCAGTCGACCTGATGCGGCGCATCCCCGTCGACCCCGGCGCCTACCAGCGCTGGCGCGCGGTCTGGGCCGACCTCCAGCACGACAGCGCCGATCCGGCCAGCACCGCCGACCACCACCAGCTCAGCGTCCGGCAAATCCAATTCATCCGCCGCGCCGGTCAAGCCGGACTGCTCGACTCGCCCATCCCACCAGCGGTACGGCTCGCCGAACTGGCCTCCCCGCCCGACACCCAACCGGAAACAACCACCGCCCCCGCCCCCGACCACCGATAGCCCGCACCACCAAGGGCGGGTGGGACCCACCCAGGGTCCCACCCGCCTCCTTCTTTCCCCGGCGAGGCCGGTCGCCGAACCCACACCGCTGGCAAGACCCGACACCGACGCCGCCCGACCTCGACACGCCGATAACAGACCCGCCGTCATCGGCGCGCGCCCCGCCGCCCTTTTCGTGTTTCTGAGGAGTTCCGCCATGCCCACGACTCGCCCAACCAGCAGCGGCAGCCAGACCGCCGCCGACCGCCCGAGGCAACCGTCATGACCAGCCGGATCGGTATCCTCGCCGCTCTGGTGATTTTCGCTGTCGCCGCCGCCGGCGGCACCGGACTCAGCGTTCTGAGCAGCGTGGTGCCCTGCGGCATGTCCGGCCTGGGCGGCGTGGGGCAGCCGGCCGTAGACGGCTCGCCGGCCCTGCGCACCGTCCACGGCGACTGGGACGCCGGCCAGATCGGCAACGCCGCGACCATCGTGACCGTCGGCGCCGCCCTCAACGTCCCGGGCCGAGGGTGGGTCATCGCCGTGGCCACCGCGATGCAAGAGTCCACCCTGGTCAACACACCCGGCGGCGACCGCGACTCCGTGGGCCTGTTCCAGCAGCGGCCCAGCCAAGGTTGGGGCAGCCCAGAACAACTCCTCGACCCGGTCTACGCCGCCGGCAGGTTCTACGCCGGACTGCTGACCGTCCCTGGCTGGCAGATCCTGCCGCTGACCGACGCCGCCCAAGCCGTCCAGCACAGCGCCACCCCCGACGCGTACGCCAAATGGGAAACCGACGCCACCGCCATGGTCAGCGGCCTCACCGCAGGCAGCGGCCAGCCAACGCCGCCATCCCTTCGGCCGTGCTCGACCACCTGTCGTTCGCCGGCCAACGCTCCGTCCAGCGACACGGCGCCGGCAGAGGCGTGCGGCCCGATCGAAGGGCCGACCGGAGTTCCTAGCAGCTTCAGCCTGCCGCCAGACACACCGGCGGCGGTGGCCATCGCGATCGGGTGGGCCCTGCAACAGCTGGGCACGCCCTACTCCTACGGCGGGGACTGCACCGACCCACACTCGGGTAACCCCGCCCGCCGATGCGACTGCTCGTCGCTGGTCCAGCAGGCGTACCACGCGGCCGGGATCACCCTGCCCCGGACGGCAGCCGCCCAGTCCAGAACCGGAATCCCCGTGCACACCCCGGAACAACTACGGCCGGGTGACCTGCTGTTCGTGGCCGGCAGCGACGGAACCGCAGAGAACCCAGGCCACGTCGGGCTGTACATCGGCGATCAACTCATTGTGGAGGCCCCGCACCCCGGCGCGTCGGTTCACCTGACCCCCTTGACCTCCTACTGGACCGCCGACCTGCACGCCCGCCGCTCATCGCCGGCAGATAAGCCAGGCCGACATCATCCGACGCCGACGGACACCATCGTCTGCGAGATAGCCGCATCCTCACGGGCCGCCCGGAAATCCCTCGGGCGTATCTCTCCCCGCGTCCGTCCCGCGCGGACGGGGAAAACCCGGCTGGTATTGGCGAACGCCATTCACCCGACAACGCGCCGATACGCTGCTGTAGTCTTGTCATATCTAGTCACGGCCTCAAACAGGAAGCAGAGCAGCATGGCCAGGAAGACGACAATCGAACTCACCGACGACCTCGACGGCGGGAAGGCCGCCGAGACGATCACGTTCGGACTGGATGGTCAGACCTACACGATCGACCTGAACGCACGCAACGCCAAGGCGCTGCGCAAAGCGTTCGCGCCCTACGTCGCATCCGGTCGCCACGCCAAGACCGGCAAACCGGCCCGCGGCCGCAGCCGCCGGCGAACCGCCGGTGGCAGCGCCGCGAGCAGCCGCGACGTGCGGGAGTGGGCCCGGTCGCAGGGCATCCAGATCGCCAACCGGGGACGGATCCCCAACGACCTCGTCGCCAAGTTCCAGGCCGCGCACGCGGCATAATGGCGGCGGCTGACAGCACGCGCCCGGATCGCGGCGGAGACCGTCCCGCAGCGGGCGGGGCCAGTAGTTGTCGTGTGTCGAGGCTGCGCCGGCCGGCGGGATGCGGCACTGCCCTGGACGAGGGCTGCGTGCACGCGGGATGGGAAAGCAAACGCGGTGGGCCCGGCCGAACCAGCTGCGGCTTGGATATCCGCCGGATTCACCGGTTGACGGTGCGGGCATCGCCTGGCCGGCTATTCCGCCCGCGCTGGCCGTCGCCGGCGATCTGCCGTTGGAGTCCGGCGGCCAGCGTCTGGGTTTCGGTGGAGGGTTCCTCGTCGATCTCGGCCAGCGCCGCGCGCAGCCGGGCCAGCGCCGCGGCGACGGCGTCACCTTTTCCCGTGTTGGCGGCGGCCCGCATGGCCCGCCGAGCGAGGTCTTCGCTGTAGGGGTCCAGCTCGGCCGCGGCGTCGACCAGATCGGCCGCCTCGCCCGGGTCGCTCGGGGCGAGCAGGTCGGCCAGCTGCAGCCGGGCCTGGATGCCGTACCGGCGGTGCCGTTCGCGGTGTTGTTCCAGCCAGTCGTAGTCGTAGCCGGCGCCGAGCGGGCCGCGGTCCGCGGCGACCGCCTCACGCAACGCGGCGATCCGGGCCGCAGGATCAGTCGTGGCGGCGGCGCGGTTGACCGCGTCGGGCAGCGTCCAGACGTCGATGTCCAGCAGCCGCGGGTCGAGGTGGTAGCGGCTGCCGGTGTTGACCACCGGTTGGATCGCCGGGTCGGCGGCGGCCTGGCGGATGGCCCGGCGAAGGCTCGCGACCTCGGTGGACAACCGCTCGCTGGCCCGGCGGATCGTGGCGGTCGGCCAGAACGCTTCCATGATCTCAGGCAGGTTCGCCCCGTCCCGGTGCACGGCCAGGTACATCAGCAGCCCGGTGGCGTGGTGACGGATGCCGGAGACCGGGTTCCCGTCCCGGCCGAGGACGGCTGGGGCGCCCAACAGCCGCACCCGCACCCGCACACCGGCCGCACGCGGTGGCGGTGCCGCTGCGGCGGCCGCGGTCGACCCGTCGACGGCACCGGCCGGCGGCGCCCCGGCGGGGACTGACGGGTCTGCGGGCGGTGCGGCTGCGGGGTCGACTGCGCTGATGTCCGCGCCGCCGGGGGCTGCGGTGGCCGGTGCGCCGGTGTGTGGTCCCGGCTCGCGGGCTGCTGCGGCCGGCGGCTGGCCGGTGTGCGCCTCCCGGAGAACCTCCAGGAGTTGGAGGGTGGTCGGTGCGTCCAGGACGGCCAGCCGTGACTGGCCGTCCGGCGGGCCTTCGTCGTCCTCGTCGGCGATGCGGCCGTCGGCTTGCACGGTGATGGTCTTCCCGGCCGGCCAGGGGCCGAGGATGACCGCGCTGACCTGCAGCGGCGCGCCCAACTGCAGGCTGGTGGCCAGCCGGTCCTGCAGGCCGGCCGGCGGCGGGTCGGCGATCAGCACGACCGGTGGCATCGGCGGGTGGTACGGGTTGGTGGCGTGCAGTTCGGCGGGGTCGGCCGACCCGTGTTGGTCCAGCATCCGGCGCCGTTCGATCAGCAGTTCCTCCACGGCAGTGAGCGCGTCGGCCAGGCCGGCGGTGGTCCGCAGCCGAGGGATCGGCCCGATCCGGGCCGTCTCGGCGCCCAGCAGGGTGGTCAGCGTCTCGGCCGGGATGAGGACCTGGCCGCGGGCGTCTGGGTCGTCCGGGCCGCCGGAGGACAAGCAGGCCACCAGCAGCCCCCGAGCCGCCGGCTCGGAGCCAGGGCCGGCCAGCCCGAGTCCGCCGGCCGGGATCGGGCCGGTCAGCCCGGCCAGTTCCGGGCCGCTGGGGCCGACCGGTGGCAGCACCGGCGGCTCACCGCTGGCGGCGTACTCCGCGACGGTGGGCTGGCGAGCTTCGGCCGGCGTGTCCAGCAGGTGCGGGGCCTGCTCCCGCACCTGGCGGCGCAGTACCGCGACCGCCGGCGGCAGTGGGCGGAGGTCCGGGTCGTCGGCGACCGGCCGGGCGACCGGGCCCGGGGCGTAGCGGTGCCGGCGGCGCAACCACACCATGCTGCCGGCCGCGGCCAAAGCCGCTGCCAGCGGAATGCTCACCCACCCGCCGGGCAGCTCCACCCAGCCATGTGGTCTGGCCCGGTCCTGCGCGGCGGGCGAGCCGGTGCCGGAGGGAGCCGGCCGACCGGGTGCGGCAGCCGGCGCGCTCGACCCGGCGGCCGGCGGCGTGGTCCCGGCAGCGGGCGGCCCGGCTGTCCGGCCGGTAGTCGGGCTCGGCGCGGCCGGTGGCCCGGGGGCCGCTGGTGTGGCCGGGCCGCCCGGTGGATGGCCTGACGGGGGCGGCAGCGATTCCGGCGGAAGGCTCACGCGGCCGGCGGCGTGCTGTCGGGAGCCGGCGTCCCGCACGGCTGTCGGCAGGATCAGCTTCCAGCCGGATTCGATATGGTCTGGTCCGCGCGGCCCTGCCTCGTCGTGGATGAGCGCCCGGTTCAGCTCCGCGATCTCCCGGTAGCCGCTCTGGCGGCCGAGGAACCGCTCCGCGATCACCACCAGCCGGTCGCCAGGGACCACCTCATACACCGGATGGGTGGCCGACCGCCCGGCAGGCGGAGCGGGCCGGGTAGCGCCTGCTGCCGGGATTCTCAGCTGCCAGCCGGGACGGATCATGTCCGGGTCTGACAACGCGCCGCCGTCGGCCTGTGGTCGGCCCAGATTCGCGGCGAAGATAGCAGGCCAGTCGCCGGCGTGACCGAGGTGGCGTTCGGCCAGCCCGGACAGTGTGTCGTCCGGCGCGACAACGACGACCTCCTCCATCGACCCGCCGCCGTCTGCCGGCCGGCCGGCGTCGACAGCGTCGGGCGGGAGCAGCAGGGTCCAGCCTTCCTCGACCTGGTCCGGGTCGGCCAACGCCAGCCCGTCGGGTTGGCGACGGCCGGTGTTGAGCCGATAGATCTCCGGCCAGCGTCGGCCGTCGCCCAGGTGGCGCTCGGCCAGCCGCCACAGCGAGTCATACCGGCCGACCCGCACCACCGGCAGCCGGTCCGCCGGCCGGTCGCCCCGCACTCCGTCGGCCGCCCAGCCGGTGGTGTGTCCGGGCAGGCCAGCCCAGGCCGAAACTCCCGCCGGCGCCGCGAGGGCCGCGGGTCCCGCGGGCACGCCAGCGCTGACGGTCCGCGGCCCGTCCGTGTGGCCGGGCAGCCCGGCGGTCGTCTCCGGTTGCGCGGCGGCTGGTGCGGCGTGTGCGGCCGGCGCGGCCGCCGCGGCGGCCGCCGGCACGGCCAGCGCGGCGGCGACCGCGGCGACCAGGTAGGCCGCCGGCCGTTGCACGCCGGCCAGGCCGCGCAGCATCGGCACCGTCCAGCCGCTCACTGCGGCGACCGTCTCGACCACAACCGACATGGCGAAGCCGGCCCAGCCGGCCCAGCCGACCACCCGTAGTGCGGCGATCAGCACGGTGCCGTCGTCGGGGCTGGTCAGCACCTGACGGACCCGATCCAGGCTCGGCAGCCGGACCGTCAGCGGGTCCGCGCCCACCGCGAACAGGGCCGCCGGGATGCCCGCGAGCAGGCCGGCCAGCACGGCCAGCGCGAGCAGCCCCCGCACCAGCCCGGCCAGCCGGCCGATCCAGCCGGTATGCCCCGGACGGGCGGCCCGGCCGGTCACCGGGCATCTCCCGGGCCGACCCCAACGGACAGCGTGGCCTCGGCCGTACCCGTGACGGCGTACCGGCCAGCGCCGACCAGGCCGAGTATCAGGTAGTCGCCGGTGACCGCCACCGTCACCCGCACTGTGCGGGGCCCGGCGATGGCGACAACTCCGCTCACCCCGGCGGTGCGCAAGTACGCCTGCGCGGCCGCCACCGCGGCGTGCCGGTCCAACACCAGGGTCGCCCGGCGGGTGTCGGCGGCCTCCACCGCGGCGCGGGCGGCCTCACCGGCGATCCGGTCCGCCCGGCCGGCCGCCCGCAGCCGGCCGCCGCCATCGACCACCAAACCGGCCATCAGCAGCAGCGCCAGACCCGCCAGCGCGGCGATCACCGTCACCGTCCCGCCGTCGCGCCCCGAGGCGGCCTTCCCGCGGTACCGTGCGCGAGGTCTCACTGGCGGGGGTGTGGTCATCCGGTTCGCCCCGGCCAAGAGTCAGAATCGCCGAACCCGAGACTTTTCCCCCGCCAAGAGTCGAGGGGGCTGACCGCATGGGCGTGCAGCGCCCGGGTGCCCGGCAGCCCGGGTATGGCCACATCGGACAGCCGCGCGGCGCAATCCACGTCCACCACGACACTCGCCGGCTGGCCCAGCGGCAGCCGGAACCCGGAGGTGTCCACCCGCACCTGGATGGCAGCGCACTGCAGGTGCTGGGCGGCAAGGCTCTGCCGGGCCGTCTCGGTGGCCACCGACCGGGCCTGCAGGCCGTCACGGGCCAGCGACGCCTGCCGGGCCGCCGCAGCCGCCACCTGCTCGATCGAGCCGCCGGCCAAGGCGATCCGGCCACCCAACACAACCAGGCCGAACAGCAGCAGCAGCCCCGGCGCGACCAGCGCAAGTTCCACTGTGGACGACCCGCGGTCGGACCGCAGTCGCCGGTGCCAAGCCGCGCCGCCGGTCATCGCCGCACACCCTGCGGGACGGAGAACTCCTCCCTGCCAGCCTGAGCGGACTGGCTGACCCGCATACTCAGCCCCGGGATCGGCAGCACCCGCGGGACGGTGCCGCTGACCTGCACCCGCACCAGCGCCGACGTGCTGCCTGCAGTCGACACCGCGGCCTCCGTGACAGTGCTGCCGCCGACCCGGCCCAGGAAGCCAGCCGCCGCTGCCCGCGCGTCGGCGAGGGAAGCGGAGGCTGGGCGGCCGGCCCGCACCCCAGCGTCCGCGGCGGCCAGGCACAGGCTGCGCACGTGGTACCACTCGGCCGCCTGCACCCCGGTGAACAGCAGGACCAGGAACGCCGGGAACAGCACCGCGATCTCCACCGTCGCCGACCCGCCCTCACCTCCAAGGAAACGGCGACGGCGACACCTACGAGGACCCGGTGAGCCTGCCGGCTCTCGCGCGGACCTGCGGTCGGCCCAGGCCGGCGCGTCAGTCCACCCACCCCAGCGAATGTGTAGGTTTCCCCGACGTGGCCGTGGTGGCCTCCGTGCCCAGCCGTCGTCCTCGACACCTCCACGAACTGCTACCTCAGCGTGGTCGTGTCGGCGAACAGCGGCAGCCGAGAAGTACCCGGCCAACCGACAAGCGACCGACATCACCGGCCGAACCGACATGTTCGGTGACTCCCTACAAGCGGCGGCGGCACGAATGTGTCTGTAGGGGTTCGGCGATGTTGTCCCCTCGGGACGGCCTTCTTGTCCACTCGACCGCGAGAGACGGCAAAGTGGTCTCCATCCGAACCGTGGGCGTCGGGCATTGGAGATGTCCTTTTTCCTTGACCGGGCCGGCGCCGCCCTCAGGTGCAGTAGACAGGTCGATCGAACGATGGACACTCGACGGACAGGTAGAGGGCCCGGCGGACATCTTCGATGCCTCCCCACTACATGTCTGTAGGGATTCTGTGATGTTGTCCACTCGGCCCGGCTTCCTGTCCCGCGCGGATCGAGCGGGAACGACCTGTAAGCCTGACCCGGCCGGGCGGAGCTGGGCATCGCAGTTGTCCTTCTCGGTCACGGCCAGCAGTTGCCGCCGGTCCGAGATACCGCCAGCACCATCTGACCGGCGAGGTGATGGACAAGTAGCCGGACCGGTGGACACCCGCGAGACGAGTAGGAGGCCCAAAGGACATCTTCGTTGCCTCCCTATAATGTCGTCGCCTGTGGACAGGCCCGTGCGGCGGGGCGCGCGCGCAAAGCCTATTTTATCTTGTCCTTGTTACGGTTGACGACCGTGGTAATTGCCACCAGCAGCGCGGTGGCCAGGCCAAGCAGCACCGCAGTAATCAGCGCGACCTCCACGGTCGTCAGCCCGCGGTCCCGGGCAGAACGCAGCTCGGTCAACCGGCGCCGCAGCGAGGCGGCCAGCCCGGCGATCAAGGCAAGCATCAGCCGATGGTTCAGTCGAACCATCCTCATCTCCCTTCCCTGTGACGGAAATCGTGAGGACACAGGACAATCAGCCCGCGGCCAGCAGCCTGATCACAGCGGGGTAGAACAGCAGCAGCAGGAATCCGGTGCCGATCAGCACGACCGGGAAGACCAGCCGTTCGGAGGCGGCGTTGGCGGCGGCCTGCTGGTCGGCGAGCACGGCATTGCGCAGCGACCGGGCCTTGGCCAGCAGGGTGGCGTAGACCGCGGCGCCATCCGCAGCGGCGGCGGTGATGTCGGCCAGGTCCTTCACCTCGGCCACGCCGAGTTCGCCGGCCAGGTGCGCGAGCGCGGTGTAGGGGTTGCCGCCGGTGCGGGCGGCCAGGGCGAGCCGGTCGGAGATGGCGGCGAACGCCGGCCCGCCCCCGACTTGGGCGGCGGCTTCCAGGGCTTCGATCGGGCTGCCGGCGCCGGCTCGTTCCAGCGCGACCAGGTCCAGGTAGGTCGACAGCGCGGCCCGGAACGCGGCCCGCGCCTGCGCGGCCCGGCCGCGGACGGCCGCGGCGGCGGCCAGCCAGCCCAGGACGGCAAGGCCGGGGCCGGCCAGCGCGGGGATCGCCGGCGGCACACGGTGTCCGGCGACCGTGGCGGCCGCCCACAGCACGACCGGGGCGGCCAGGCCGGCGGCGGCCAGCCCGGCCCGGGCGGCTTCGAACCAGGCCCAGTCGAGGTCGAGCAGCCGAAGGTCCGCGGCCGGTGGGGCCAGCGGCCCGGCCTGCGGGCGGTGCGCGGCCAGCCACCCACCGACCAGCCGGGCCAGCCCGGTCAGCCGTCGCCCGGTGCGGTGCCCGGCGGTCGACGCGGACGTGGTGTCCAGACGGGCCAGCGCCGCGGCCAGGTCCGGCAGGCCGGCCGGCAGCAGCCCGGCCGCGAGCAGCAGCAGGCCGGCGGCGGCGGTCGCCCCCGCGAGGAGCGCCCATCCGGTCAGCCCCATCCCAGCCCCCCGTCGGTGAGGGTGTCTTGTGTGGACGGAGCCGGGGGCAGGATCCGGATGGTGGCCGGTGGTCTGCTGATGCGGGCGATCAGCACCAGTCCGCCCGCGAAGACCGCCGCGATCAGCGCGAGCATCGCCTGCCCGGCGGGGCTGCCGAACGGGGCCAGGTAGCCACGAGCGAACATCACAGTGGCGGCCAGGACGACGGCGGTGATGCCGATCAGGGTGCGGGCGTTCGTCCGGGGCTTGGCCGCGCGCAGCGCCGCCTCGGTCGGCCAGGCCGGCAGCCGGGCGGCCAACGCGGACACCTCGGCCTGGATCGGCGCGGGGCAGATGCGCACGCTCATCCCGATCGCCTGCTCCAGCCCGCCAGCGCCGGAGCCGAGGATGTCGGCTAGCCGCCGGGTCCACGCCTCCAGCGCCTCCAACCGGGCCAGCTGCCGGGCGGTGGCCGCGCCGGACAGCAGCCGCGGCACCGCCGCTACGGCGGCCCCGGCGGCCAGGCCGACCACCGGCCAGCCGGTCACCACTCCGGCGAGCAGCCCCACCCCGCCGGCGGTCAGCAGCCGCCGCGCCGGGCCCCGACCGGCCCGCCGGGCCCGCCGCCACCAGCCCCGTCCCGGCCGGGCCAGGCCAGTCTCGACCGGCCGCAGCCCGGCGACGATCAACAGCAGCCCGGCCGCGGCGGTAGCGCCAGCAAGCGCGGCGAGCACGCTGGTCGCCATCATCGGTGCCCGCCTCCTCCCCCGGCCGCAGCCGGCGGTGGCGTCTTGCCGGCGGTGGCAGCGACCAGCCAGGCCGGGTCGAACCCGGCGCGGGTCAGCCGCCGCCGCAGCCGCGGCGATGGGGTGTAGGCCGGGACCGCGCGGGCGTCGGACTCCCGCGGGCCGAAGATCAGGGTGGTGTCCGGCAGCCCGGCGTCGCCGACCGGGCCGACCTCGGCGACCTCGGCGACGTACCGGCCGGTGTGGTCCCGGTCCAGCTGCACGATCAGGTCGAGCGCGTCGGCGGTGAACCGCCACGCCGTCGGGGTCGGCAGCGGCGGCTGGGCGAGCTCGGCGAGCTGCCCGATCCGGGTCAACACCGCGTGCGCGGAGCCGGCGTGCAGGGTGCACATGCCGCCGGCGGCGCCGTTGGACAAGGCCAGCAGCAGGGCGGTGACCTCGCCGCCGCGGACCTCGCCGACCAGCACCCGGGAGGGCGAGTGCCGCAGCGCCTGGGTCAGCAGGGTGTGTAGGCCGATCGCGCCGGCGCCTTCGGCGTTGGCCTGCCGGGCCTCGATCGCGGTGACCAGCCGGTCCGGGTGCAGGAGGTGCAGGCCGAGTTCGTAGTCTTCCTCCACTGTCACCACGTGCTCGGCGGCGGGGATCTCGGCGGCCAGCGCACGCAGCAGGGTGGTCTTGCCCACCGCCGGCGCCCCGGAGATCACCATGTTTAGCCCGGCCCGCACCGCCGCCTTCAAGAACTCGGCCAGCGGCCGGGTCAGCGTGCCCATGCCGACCAGCTCGTCCACCGTCACCGTGGCCAGCCGGTGCCGGCGGACCACCACCGTCGGCTGGGGGGTTACCTCCATCATCGCGGCCAGCCGCGCCCCAAGCGGGCCGCCGCCGGGCAGCCGCAGGTTCAGGATCGGCTGCGCCGGGGAGAACTCCCGGCCGGTCTGCCCGGCCCGCGCCGCCCAGCCGGCGAGCATCTCCACCAGCTCGGCATCCGAGCCGGCGATCGGCCCAGCCGGCTGCTTGCTGCCGTTGGCCAGTTCCAGCGTCACTTGGTCGTGGCCGTGGATGTGGATGTTCTCCACGTCTTGGCGGTCCAGCAGCAGCTGTAGCCGGCCCAACCCGAACAGCGCCGCGGTCACCGCCTCGGCCAGCGTCCGCTCCGCCGGCCGGCCCACCGCCGGCAGACCAGCGGCGGCGCGGGCCAGCGCCCACCGTTCGATCTCCTCGCCGATCAGCCCGGTCGCCAGCATCCGTTCGTCCTGCTCGGACAGCCCGGCCCGGTCCGGCCGGGTGCGTTCGGCCTGCAGCCGCCCGGCCACCCGCGCCCGCAGCTCGGCCACCACCGCCCAGTCCGGCCCGCCAGTACCGGCCTCGACCGCGCCGATGGGCGGCCCGCCGCCACCAACCCACGGGCGCACGCCGTTCACCGGGCCGGACCCGTTCCCGCGGCCATCCCGGTCACCGCCCACCTGCC
>WNGE01006421.1_pt1 | contig 31077 bp, 27 predicted proteins | sample 5400651 | NCBI WGS metagenome assembly WNGE01 (sample SAMN13153370, study PRJNA577476) | soil metagenome | isolation source: 60 cm soil or saprolite under grassland replicate 2 | place: USA:California | collected 2016-06-15
AAAACTGCAAAGGGTGAAGAAGCGAATCCGCTCATGCTTCAACGCCGCACCGTAGCTATCTCACTGTTAACCGCGCTGGCAGACGAAGCCCGTAGTTATCAGGACCAGACGCTGCGCGCCCGCGTGCAGGCGCGAGCCGCCGACGCATTGTGGGGCTCCGATGTTGAGAAAGCGCGCACACTGTTCCGGCGGGCGTGGGAATCCGCTGAGACAGCTGACAAGGAAGCGTGGCGGCGTTTTGAAGAGCAGAGACAAACAGCGGCTCGCGGCGCTAACCAATACATCCAACCACCGCCCGAACTGCGCAGTGAGGTATTGCGCCTTTCTGCTAAACGCGATCGTGAGCTCTCGGAAGAGTTCCTGGCAAAACTAACGGACACCGTTAGGGATCCCTCTGCTCCAGTTTCCAGTAACGTCGATCCGGCGATGCTCAAAACGGCCGACCCAGAAGATCCTCCCATCGCCTTCGTGCATCGCCTGCAGTTAGCCCGGCGGCTGCTGGGGGATGGAGATGTGGAACGTGCCCTGCAATTTGCGGATCCAGCGCTGGAGCGAGTCACTACGCGCGGCATCTTTTTTCTCTGCGCCTTGCGGGAAAGAGATCCCGCTGCAGCAGATCAACGATTCGCAGCGATGCTAGCTCGTACGGTTGCAGATCCTTCATCTGACGCAGTTGGCGTTTCTGTTTTGTCTTCCTATGTATTCACGCCCTTCTTATACATTATCGTCAGAGGCAACGGACAGAATCATTCCAGCCAGGAGCGCGATCGCATTGTTGCCCCGAACATTTCGCCCGCGCTTCGGTTGGCGTTTCTCCGCGGCGCAACACAGATACTTCTGCGGCCGCCGCAACCTCCCGATCAAGATCGGACCGTCGCGGGCCGCCGTGGTCTGTATTTTATGATCGCGAGGTTATTACCGCTGCTGGAGCAATACGCTCCTGAGCTGGCCCCCGAGCTGAGGGTGCAACTTTCATCGATTGCTCCCGATGCTACTGAAGATTTACGCACAGGCCGCGATAGACTGCTCACTCGAGGATTGGTTCCCGAGGATCAGACGCGCGACGAAGGACGCGAGTCGCTCGACCAGGCCGAGCGCGTCACGGATGCCGCCGAGCGCGATTCTTTATATGCGAGGGCTGCGCTCGTCGCCGCGCGTAAAGGTGAAACAAACGCGCGGGATCTTGTTGACAAGATTGCCGACAGCGAGCTGCGGAAACGTGCGCGAGCTCATGTGGACTTCACGCTTGTAAGCCATGCCATCAATAAAAAAGATTCCCAGGAGGCCATGCGTCTGCTGTCTGCGGCGGAGATCACAAACATCCAACGCACCTGGGCCCTGCTTGAAGTAGCGCAATTGCTCAAAAAAACTGACGCCAACCGAGCTGTAGAAGTACTTAACGAGGCGGCAACTGTAGCGCGTCGAATCGGAGGCAGTGAGGTGGACCGGGCTCGAGCGCTGGTAGGCGTGGCTACTCAGATGTTTGAGATCGACCGCGGTCGCGTGTGGGAGGCGTTAATGGAGGCAGTAAGAGCAGCTAACTCTGTTTCGGAGTTCAGCGGCGAAGACGCACAAATCAGTGCTCGGTTCTCAATGGGCCATGGAACAACAACGACAAACTTTACGGTTGAGAACTTTGACGTGAATGGAATCTTTGCTTCCCTGGCGAAAGAAGATATCTACCGGGCAATAGAGTCGGCAAGAGGATTCACCGCCGACGCTCCGCGGGCCATTGCCAGCCTTGCCATAGCCCGCGCGGTGCTCGAGCCGAAGAAAGAAGGCACAGGTCAGAATGAAGCGATGGAAATTAAGAACTGACTACGAGTAAATATTCATTGGCCTGGTTAGCAGCGCCACCGGATCTTCAACATTGAGCGCCTCACGCACGTAAAAAGCCTCTCCCGCCGCGACGCCAATCAATGAACCGTAATAACGCATGCGCAAGTCAATCTGCTCCAGAAAGCCTTCATCGCTGATCCGCGTAGCGGGCTCTGTTGAGGCGGGACTGTAAAACTGTGAAGCGTAGGTCTTGATCGCACTCATCTTTTCCTCAACGAACTCCGAAACATCTACGATGAATGACGGTAGAACCAGCCGTGAATAGATTGAGTGCATGATCGCCGGCATTTTCGTGGCTTGCTGCCCGGGTTCAGCGTCATAGCGAGCCATCGTCGCGAGGCGCGCCGCTTCTCTCACAATGTGGCAAGTGTTGGCGTGGTCCGGATGAGGATCGTCCCAATGTGTCGTCAGCAACACGCTGGGCCGATGGCTGCGAATAATGCGCACCATTGCTTTGCGCGACTCTTCAGTGGGCCAGACATGACCGTCTGGATGCTCAAGATTCAGGCGCAAATCAAGCTTCATTACGCTGGCCGCTGCGAGCGCTTCTGCGGCGCGAATTTCGGGCGTGCCTCGCGTGCCCATCTCGCCGCGCGTCACATCAACTACACCAGTCCGATAACCAAGCGACTTCAACTTAAGCAGCGTGCCCGACACAGACAATTCCGCGTCATCCGGATGAGAAAAGATCGCCAACACATCTATATCAATTGCTGAGTCGGCCATTGCGTCTGGAGGTTTAACTGATGTATTCCCTTTGGTCAAGTCAGACATTCCCAGGATACTAGGTGTTTGACTCAAACATCAGCGCTCTTGTAGCCTCGGCGGGAGCTGGTGTTTCATGTTTTCAGTATTGCGTATCTCTTAGCGAAGGCTCCGGCAAAACGATCCACTAAATCACAGGAAATCTCACCTAAATATTCGTGTTGGTTCGTGTCATTTCGTGGATCGTCTTCGATGAAACTTGAAAGAATGACTACTCGGCTGAAACCCGCATGGAATTGTGAAAGGGGATGCCGGTAAAAATGCTCACTTTACTCACCAGGCGAAGTCGCATAACTTGGCTTACAATCGTCGTCTCAACTGTTCTCTCCGCCCAGAGTGTCGCTCACCTCAATTCTGAGTATCTTTTAGACGTGCCTCACGAGCTCATACCTGACCAGGATACGAAACTCCTTGAGATTGGCCAGGCGTCGAAGCTTCAGTCTCCAGCGAAGTCATCAGCAGCGATTAAGGTCGTTTCCTATAACATACGCTGGCGCGGCGGAGCGCAGCTACTGGAACTCATTAAGCTTCTAAAGCAGGACCAGGAAATTGGTGGGGCTGCGATTATTGGCTTACAGGAAGTAGACCGAAACAAGAAGCGGACTGAAAACAAGAATACCGTGAAGCTTATTGCCGAAACGCTTGGCTTCTATTATGCCTGGACCGCACCGCCTGCCATCACGGAAGACCTGGAGGAAGAAACCGGCGTTGCTATTTTGAGTTCTTACCCGCTCGCCGATGTTCACCGAATAATTCTGCCGCATGAGGGCCCCGGTGGCAGACGACGTGTGGCGCTTGGCGCAACCATCGCAATTGCCGACACCCGCCTTCGCGTCTATACGGTGCACGCTGAAAACAGAATCCCTGTCGCCAGAAAGATCGATCAGACGAAAGCGGTGCTGACAGATCTGGCGCAGTATCCCAAAGACATGCCGGCAATCATCCTGGGAGATCTAAACACCTGGGAGCCTGAAGCAGTCGAGAAAACATCCAAGCTGCTTCCCGAGGAGAATTTCAGCACTCCGTTTGACAATGATCTGGCAACTTTCTCAAGAAGAATTCTGATAATTCCCATCAAACTGAAACTTGATTGGATCTGGCTGCGCGGCATGGAAGCGACAATCCACGGGATCGATAAGAAGATAGACTTGTCGGACCACTGGCCCTTGTGGGTTGTCGTCAAGATGAGGAAAGAGCACTCGAGGGAGATGTGAGCTGGCTTATCTCACACCCCATTCCCAGATACCATAAAGCGTCTTCTTGTCCAGCGGATGGCCGGCCTGTTTCAAGGTCAGTGCGATCTGGCCCCGGTGGTGAGACTCATGCGAGATCAAGTAGCCAAGAAAAGCAGCCACGTGTGGTTTGAAGCCTTTGACTTTGCCGTCGGCTTGCGCGCTCTTACTTAAGAGCGAACCGATTGCCTCACCCGAACCTGTCAGTGACTTGCGTAGTAGTTTGGCATCTCTCGCCTGCTCGTTCCCAATCTTTGTCAAGCCTTTCAGGAGATCGGGCGCAGCCGCTTTCAGCCACATCAGACGCACGTTATGTATGTGCGCAAACTGCTCTCCAACCTTGCGACCTTTCGAGGCAGATACACTTTCCAGAGCCGCCGCATCAGTCGCGTCGAGAAAATAAAGGTTGATGCGATTGTGGATGGCCCAGGTCTCAAGCAACTGTTTTTCATCCATTCTGGTTATGTTCCCTTCACACGGAATCAACGAAAAGCAGAATCAAGTAGATACTAAGGCGATGGATTCCCCCCCAGAGACCCATCGCCATCGCGCGGCGCGGCTTATTAGGAGACCGGATCAGCGCACACGCACCTCAATACTGTTCCCCGTAAGAACATTGCCCGTAACCCGCTGTAGATCCGCAGCAGCCTTGTTTAGGTCCGTCTGAGCGCGAACTTCATTTCCGCGCGCGGTGGCCAGGGCCGTTTGTCGCTCAAGTACGAGAAACACCGTCGACTGTCCCGCATCAAGTTTTCTCTGTTCACTTGCATATTGCTGCTCAAGCGCCTCACGCGCCACACTTGCGGCTCGCAGCCGTGCTTCAGCACTGCGCACCACCTGCAAGGCATTCCGGACTTCTACCTGGATCGACTGCTCGAGCTGTTCGCGCTGAGTGGTAATACGCTGGCTTTCGACCAGCGAGCGGCCCAACTGTGCTTCAGCGGTTCGATTACGCAAAGGCAAATTGATTTGCACGCCGACTCTGAAGTTGTTGAACTGGTTGCCGAACAGATTCTGCAGAGATTGGTCGTAGCCACCAATCAGGTTAGCAGGAAATGTTTGAGGTGGCGGCACCGGCAAGGGCGGCACGCCCGCCAACTGCGACAAAAGATTTACCCGGTCACGAATCTGTGCCGTAGTGGAGAACGGGTTTATCGCACTAGTGTTGATCGCACCCGCCAGGCCGACAACTCCGTAACTGCCCACCAGATCGACTCCGGGTTTGATCTGCTCGCGAAAGTATTTCAGATCGATCTGATTGATCTCACGGGCGACGTTCGATTGCTGCAGCTCAGGACGGTTTTCCATTGCGCTCTTCATCGCCTCCGGCAGAGAAACTACCGGCGGCGCCAAGTCGACTGAATCCGTCGGAATAATTGATTGCTTCCAAATTTCGGCCTGGCGATTCTCGGCAATCAAATCTTTGAGATTGTTTTCAGTGCGCGAAACCTCTTCCAGAGCGGTGAAGAGAGTTTGTTCAAAACCTGCAACCTGCGCTTCTGTCGCAACAATATCGATTGGCGCCAACGCGCCTTCGGCAACCAGACGTCTGTTGTGTTCAAGCTGCGCTCGGGAATCCTGCACTGCATCACGCTGGATCTGGAGATTTCTGAGGGCGAAGACCAGATCCCAATATGCACTCTGCACACGTGTGATTGTTTCAATTGCCCTCTGCCGAAATTGCACGTCAGTTAGCGAAAGGTTCTTCTTGGCAATTTCGATCTGCCGGCGGTTGTTGTCAAACCTCAGGCCACGAAGTAACGGCTGCGTATAGTTAAAAGTCAGTGCGGTCGGATACTGTGGACTGAGACCAGTAAACTGATTATTCGTCGTTTGTCTGATGGACGAAAAATCCAGCCTATAGTTGCCGCCAAATTTTGGTGACTGCCCTTCGAGCCGTGCAGTGGCCGTGTAGTCCTCCTGCGTGACCGAACCGTTTGACCCACCGCTCAGAAAACTGGAGATTGGGGTATTGATGCGCTCGAAATAGGATGAGCAGCGAAAGCGGTCGCGGCTGCTCCATGTCCACCCCAACGCGCCCCAGCTCAGGCAAAGGTTTCTGTTCCGGACGAAAATCCGGCGCAATCGCAGGGACTTTTAGGTTCTGCGTTGAGGATGGCGGTGTTGGGTGAGGATTCGACTCTTGAGCGGATGCGCTGAGAGAAAACAAGGCGCACAAGACAAGCGAGATCACCCGAAGGGAAGTTGTTTCAATGTTATTAGTCATTACTTTTCACTACTGTCCCAACGTTGATCGGCGATTTCAATTCTCCGCCGCTTACTGCTCTGCAATTGGCTCGCTGCGGGTCATGAAGTCAGTAGCGGGTAAGGGAGAGGCCAAGGGCCACTCCCTCCCCGTTGTCGCAATGGGGTCAATTCCCCATATTTACCGGCGTGACTCTTTCAGTCACCGGGCGACCCCCGAGCGATTGCCCCACAAGAGGAGTCGTGAAGGCTTCTACTAAGATCGTCAAAGAGTGAGTAAAAAACGGGCACGGCAAGCAACGTCAGCAGCAAACAGAGCGACTGCCCGCCAACCACCAACACGCCGATTGATCGGTTGGTACCAGATCCGGGACCGCTCGAGATCGTCAAAGGCAACATGCCGGCAACCAGCGCGATGGTAGTCATCAAAATCGGACGCAGGCGGTCGCGATTGGCGCGGATGATGGCTTCCATTCTTTCCATCCCACTCTCCCGCAACTGGTTGGTATGATCGATCTGAAGAATTGCGTTTTTCTTCACCACGCCGAACAGCAGTAGCAGCCCCAGGCCGGAGAAGATGTTAACTGTCTGCCCGGTGACCAGCAGCGAAACGATGCCGAACGGAATTGCGAGCGGCAATGTCAATAGAATGGTTATTGGGTGAATGAACGACTCAAATTGCGCTGCCAGCACCATGTACATAAAGACAAAAGAGAGAACGAAGGCCAACATGAAGTAGTAGCCTGCTCGGCCCAGTTCCTTCGAGCGCCCCGCCAACCCCGTTTTGTAGCCGCTCTCAATATTGATCTCTTTCTCAAACTCATTCATCTTCTGAATTACGGCTGCCTGCGAGCCGCCGGGTTTGACGTTAGCCAGCAGCGTCACTTGTCGCTCCCGGTTTAATCGGTCTATTGCTGACGGTCCCGTGCCTTCTTCGATGCGCACCAAATTGTCGAGACCAACCCAGCCAATCTTGGACGACGAAACAATCATGCGCTTCAAGCCTTCCACACTCGCGCGAAACTCGCCGATCGCACGCACGCGCACGTTGTACTGGTCAGTGCCGGCGTTGAAGGTTGAGACTTTCTGGCCCGCAACCAGCGTATTGAGCGCCTGAGCGATGTCCCCGACGCGGACACCCAGATCAGCGGCGCGAGCGCGATCGATGACAACCCGAAGCTCCGGCTTGCCCGTCACCAGGGTCGAATCTGCGTCGACCACGTCCGGAATTGTTTTCATCTTCGCCAGAAATTGATCCGAATACTTCGTCAGCTTATCCAAATCCGGACCACCGATTACGTACTGAATGTCGGCGTTGCGGAATCCACCTCCCGCGATTGCGGCTACCTGTTGCACGCTCGTCCGCAACTGTCCCGGATACTCCTTCAAATATTTGCCGAGAACTTCGTTGCGGGCGCGCAACATCAATTCGTTTTGCGTCACCCGTCGTTCCTGGATCGGCTGCAGCTTGACGTAGATGGAAGCGACGTTCACTTGTTCCTGTTGACCACCGCCAATCGTCGTTAAGGTGTCGATCACGCCCGGAAGCCGTCGTACGTCGGCGGCAATACGACCCGCAATGGTGGATGTGGCCGCGAGAGTTGATCCTTCCGGCGCCCGCACGTTGATTTCAAACTGCGACTGATCGTCGACCGGCAAAAAGTTTTTGCCGACAAACATGAACAGCGGAACGATGCTTACGATCACAGCCAAACAGCCAAGCACCACGACCCAGCGGTGCATCATGGACCAGGTCAACATGCGTGTGTATCCGCGATCGATTGGACGATAGAACCGGCCCTCCTTTGAATCGTGCTTCGCCGGTTGGTCCTCCGAAGTGTCTCCCGAATCCTTACTGGCTTTGATTAATCGCGCCGACAGCATGGGGGTCAGCGTAAATGAAACCAGCAGTGAAACGGCAATAGCGAACGAAGCAGTAAATCCAAATGACGACATGAAGCGGCCGACGATGCCACCCATAAAGCCAACGGGCAAGAAGACGGCAAGCAACGAAAGCGTGGTCGCCATGACCGCAAGGCCGATCTCCCGCGTTCCTTCGATTGCTGCCTGAAACGGTGGCACGCCCTTTTCTTCAATGAAGCGAAAAATGTTTTCCAGGACGACGATCGCGTCATCAATGACGATGCCGACCATCAGTGTCAGCGCCAACATCGTTATTTGATTGAGCGTAAAACCCATCGCCGCCATCAAGCCGAAAGTGGCAATGATTGAAGTCGGAATTGCAATTGCGGCGATCACGGTCGAGCGGAAACTCCACAGGAAAATAAACACCACGATAGCCGCGAGGATGCTGCCTTCGATCAAATGCATCCGAATCGATTCAATCGATGCCTTGATAAAGATTGACTGATCGCCGACAACCTCAGTCTTGAACCCGGCCGGCAAGGTTCGCCCAATTTCTTTAAGTCGCTCTTTCACTGCCTCTGCGACGGCCACTGTGTTCTGGCCTGATTGTTTCGAGACCACGAGCGTTACGGCTGGCTGGCCGTTTAGACGGGCCTCCGTTCGCGGTTCTTCCGCACCGTCTTCCGCATAGCCAATGTCGCTGAGTTTTACGGAATAAGCGCCACGATTGGCCACGACCAGATTATTAAAGTCGGCGGGTTCGACGATGCGGCCCATCGTGCGCACAGTCAGCTCGCGTGTGCCTTCATCAACGCGTCCGCCGGGCACTTCCATGTTTTGCGCGCGAATCGCGTTGACCACATCGGCAACCGTGACGTTGAATGCGCGTAATTTATCGGGATCGACCCATGCCTGTATCTCGCGCGTGCGGCCGCCTATGATCTGTACCTGTCCGACGCCATTAATTGATTCAATCTGTTGCTTAATCTTCTTGTCAGCTATATCTGTAACTTCGCGCACTGAGCGGGGTGCTGAGACTGCGATGCGCACCACCGGTGCCGCATCGGTGTCGAGTTTCTGGACGATAGGTTGTTCGGCGGTAACCGGGAGATCGTTGGCAATCAGGTCGATCTTGTTACGAATTTCCTGAGCCGCGATATCGGGGTTTTTCTCGAGCAGGAAGGTGATGAATACCTGGGAAACTCCGTTCGACCTCGGTTGAAGGAGTTCGTCGATCCCACTGACAGTGTTCACGGCGCCCTCAACCTTATCGGTGATTTCGGTCTCAATCTCCTGGGGCGACGCGCCGGGGTTCACGACCGTGACGGTGATGGTAGGCAGGTCAATCTTGGGAAAGAGATCGACGCCCAACGATTGGTAGGAAAAGAGCCCAACGACCGTGAGGCTCAGGATCAACATCGTCGCGAAAACCGGACGCCTGACGCAGATTTCAGCTAGCTTTTGCACGAAAGTCTCCGCTTTTTATTTTTGATTTTTGATTTTTGATTTAAGAGTTCTTATGGGTCTTAGATCCAGTCTTTAAATCGCAAATCTAAAATCGCAAATCTAAAATCTAAAATCCCTTATTGTCTTACCGCCATCCCGTCGCTCAACTGATCTGTATTGCTGGTTGCCACCAGTTCACCTGCGGCAACACCGCTCTTGACTTCAATCAGGTCGCCTTCCGTTTGTCCCAGTTGGATTGCTCTCTGTTGCGCATACCCATCTTTGATAACGAATGCCCGACCTACTCCCGACTCGGTTCGCACGGCGCGAGCAGGAATCAGCACAGCCGGCTCCGCGCGGGACTGCAGAATTCGCACCGTCGCAAACTGGCCCGGCTTTAGAACCCCGCTGCCGTTTTCGATCTCAGCTTCCACGGTCAACGTGCGGGAGCTTGGCGTAACGTTCGGCGATATCCTGGCGATACGTCCGTTGAAGCTCCTGTCTGGCCACGCACTCGTGGTTGCTGATACTGCCTGGCCCACCTTGACCTCAGAGATTGCCTGTTCCGGTATATCTATGCGAATGCGCAAGGGATTGATGCGCACAATGGTCGCGACTTTCTGCGTGGGAGAAATGTATTCACCAAGGTCGGCAGTCCTCTCAGCAACGTATCCGTCGATGGGTGAAAAGACCAGGGCGTAGGAAAGATTCCTCTGCGCCAATCCAAGCTGCGTCTCGGCATTAGCGACGTTTGCGCGGGCCGTCGCCACGGCTGCATAGTTCTGGCGCGCCAGTGAGAGAGCAGACTCATACTGTTCTTTCAGTTGATCCCGCTGGGCCTTCTGCTGATCGTAAGAAGACCGCGAGACATCTCCCGATTCGATCAGTTTTTCCGCTCGGCGGAGGTTCTTTTCGGCCAGTTCCAGGGCCAGTCGAGCATTGACAACTTCCGGAACCCGGTTCGGATCGAATGGCTGGCCGGGTCGTACGCCAGCTTTTTCTTCCGCCTGTCGCAAGGCAGCTTTGGCTTGCTCAAGCTGCGCCTGAGCTTGCTGCACGCGGAGCTTCGAATCCACATCATCGAGACGAACGATCATTTGCCCTCGCTTCACATAGCTGCCGAGGTCAACGCCAATTGCGACTACCTTGCCTGCTACTGATGGGGCAACGTCAGTCTGCTGGTCACCAGCAAGGCTACCGGTCGCCTCAAAGAAACGCGGCAGCTCGCGCATGATTGCCGGCGCTGTCGTTACTTCGACAACAGCAGGCGAATTCCCTGCGGATGGCTCGCTTCTGACGTTCGCTTTTGACCCGCCGCAGGAGATCGCCCATACGCTCAAGGCGACAAAAACGCCCGCCAAGACCAAGACTCGAATTTGGCTGGTAGAAACCATCCTGTTACCTCTTCGCCGGAGGACCATTCGCAGCTTTGCGCCCATTCTTCGCAGCACCCTTCTGCGATCCATCGGTGGTTATGCCCCGCAAAAGAATTTCCGTGAAATGTTTTGCCGCATCTTCATTGGAGAGATTGAGCAAGCGGCGCTTAGGATCCCAAAGATTGTTATTAAGTGAGTGGTGAATAATCATGCCGATGAAGGCGCGAACTACAATCGCGGGCTCTATCTTGACCATGGCCCCGTCGCGTTGCCGCTCTTGAATGTAAGCGCCCAGAAACTCATACACGCGCCTGACAAATTTCTCGAAAAACATCTGCGCCAGTTCATGCCCTTCCAGAGCCGAGTGCAGCAGCAGCCGCTGAAACTCCGGATCGCTTTCGTGGTGTTGCAAGGCGCCAAAAGCGAGGCCTTCGAACACCGCCCGATCGTCCTTACGTTTAAGGGCGTCGGCCACCATCAACTCCGGGTCAATGGCATCGCCGGAGCAGGCCTTGTGGTCGAGGATCGCGGCATATAGTTCCTCCTTGTTGGCGAAGTGGCGAAACACCATAGCCTCCGAAACACCTGCTGCATCGGCGATCTTTTTCGTGGTAGTGCCCCCAAAACCCTGCCTAGAAAACAGACTTACAGCCACCCGCAGAATCTGGAGGCGCCTCTGATCTCCAGCCATTCGCGCCCCGGCCGCATTCCCACGCGAATCAACCAATGCTCCTATTTGTTTAGCCACAGAAAAGGTAACCCATCCAGCGAAGTAAGTACTTACTTACCATTGGCGCGACACCACTGTCAAGCCTTTGCAGCCTGGGCTGCTGTTGCACTACTCATCCTTGGCTCAATTAGGCTTCAAGCTCTAAGGCCTATAACTCGCACCACTCAATTAGAAGCGTAATAGATGGACTCTGCAATTTCGGTCCTCGCTAAACCGGCTACGATGAGCAACTTCTTATCACTGCTCGTTGTACGGTTCCCGATCTTTGATTTTTATCGACTTGTACCTTTTCACAACAACGAATTTTACTGAAGCAAGGTAAATGATTTAACGAGCAGTGTAGAGAGAGTATTCCCTGCTTACGGGCGTCGGCACATTTATTGCTGATTCCCAAATTGAAACTTGCGATCGCGGGTTTTAGGAAAGACGCTTAATACCCCTGGTTCGCGACTACGATTACACAAGGAGACTTTCAAATGTCAGAAAACAGAACGTCAGAGGGTTTCAACATACCCGTAACTAATACGGGAACGGGCACAGGTACAGGTACTGCCACAGCACTCTCTCAGACTGGTCACAAGATCACTGAGGCTGCCACACAGGCCAAAGACTACGTTGCGGAAAAGGTATCCGTTGTTGGGGATAAGATTAAGGACTTACAGAACGCGGATATTGCTGAAGTTGCTGAGAACGCCAAAGAATACGCCAGGAAGAATCCCGGACAGGCGATCTTGATCTCGGCCGCGGCAGGTCTTGTCCTGGGTCTTATCATCCGCGGCAGGCGCTAACGTCGCAGGTAGTCGCCAGGTAGTCTATCTAAGCTGCATTGAGGGAAGGGAGGCCGAGTTATGGCTGCTTCAAGAACTGCTCTGACAACTGCTGAAGAAGCGTCAACTCCAATCGAAAATGAAAGTCTAACGGGGTTGGTCGGGAAGCTTGGCGAAGATGTAATGCAGCTCTTTGACACGAAACTGAGTCTGCTGAAGGTTGAGATTAAGGAGGAAGCAAACGCATACGCGCGCGGCGGGATAGCGATTAGCCTGGGAGGCATCGTCGCTGCGGTTGGTTTCGCATTTGTGAACGTCGCGGTGGCTTTCGCCGTCTCAACACTGTTTGCCAACACAGATTTGAGTCAGCCGGCAAAGTATGCAATCGGGTTCGTAATCACAGGCCTGTTTTACGTGATCGTGGGTAGCGTGGTGATCATGGTAGTAAAGAATCGTTTGGCCAAACACGAACTCGTACCAAGCAGAACCGTGGAAGAACTTAGAAAGGATAAACAATGGGTGAAGAACGAACTTTAGCGTTTGCTCGCGCACCTGAAGGTAGAAACGAAGAGCCATCCAAAGAGGAGTTGCAATTGAGAATGGAAGAAGCTAGAGATTCCATTTCGCAGACTGTCACAGAGATTAAGGACACAGTCGCGCAGCAATATGAAACGGTGAAAGTCGCGCTCGATTGGCGTGAGCATTTTAAGAAGCAGCCGTTGGCCTGGACCCTGGGTGCGGCGGGGGTTGGCTTCTGTGTGGGCTACGGAATCGCCGCGGCCGTTAAGGGTGATCCCGACCAAGATTACGATTACGCGCCCTCAGCCACACGCGCCTATGTGGCTCAGCCGATCCTCGGTGAACGTCACCAGCCGGCAACCTCGAGCACGGCCCAAGAGACCAACGGCGATAAAAATGAGGGTCCTGGGTTGGTTCAACGATTTAAGGAGACACGGGCGTTTGACCGTCTGCAACAAGAAGTCGGCTCGCTGGGCGACCGACTCATTGATGAACTCTCAACAACCGCCCAGACGGTTATCTTACCTGCATTAATTCGCAAAGTCCGCGAATTGATCGGCGCAGATCTGTCTGATAAGAGCCAATCGCGCACTGCAACGGCCGGCACGAGTAGCGGCGCAAGGTATCAGCCGGCGCTGGAACGAAATCCCAGTTGATGCCAACGAAGGCACCAAAGAAACAAGCGAGCTACCTGGCTCGCTTGTTTCTCAATCGGTTTCTGGCGGACTAATCAACAATTTATCTTGCCGGCATCGGCTTGCGCGGCAATTTCTCATCTCGTATGGCTGCGTTGTAGATAAACGCGGCCATGATTGTCGCTGCCTGCTTCATGTCATCCGCCTGGATTCGGTCGAAGACATCCTGATTTGAGTGATGGGTCCGCGTGTCGTATTCAATCTCATCCTGGATGAATTGAAAACCTGGAAGACCGATCGCGTCGAAAGACAAGTGGTCAGTACCGCCGGTGTTTGAGATTGAAAGCGTTGACGCGCCCCAGACTAGAGCGGTCTTATCTTCCGGCCGATCGCGAAACGGCATCAACCACTGCCGGAAGAGCGAACGAACTCCCTCATTGCCCTGCAGATAGACACCACGGATCTTGCCGGTGCCATTATCGAGGTTGAAGTATCCGCTCAACTTTTCATACTCAGGTTTTTTTACGAGCACTGGTGCAGGAGTTGGAGAAGCTGCTCCGTTTCCATTGCCTGCTCCTCCGGTCGGCGTTGTTTCAAACTTGCCAAAGTGCTCTGCGACGTAAGCTCGCGAACCTAAAAGGCCTTGTTCCTCACCGCTCCAAAGCGCAAGCCGTATTGTCCTTCGCGGTTTCAAACCGAGAGCCTGAATGATGCGCATTGCTTCCATACCCACAGCACAACCAGCTCCATTATCGGTGGCTCCCGTCCCAGCGTGCCAGGAATCCATGTGACCCCCGAGCATCACGATCTCGTCCTTCAAATCAGTGCCGGGAATCTCAGCGATCGTGTTGTAGCCCATCGGATCAGCGTCCTGCCATTCCACAGCAAGATCAACCGCCATTTTCAGCTTTTCACCAGCTTCAATCATGCGCACAAGGCGGTTATAGTGTTCGACGGCAAGCACTAGTTGAGGCGTAATTTTAGGAGCGCTCTTATCGTAGGGAGCAATCGATCGCGAATTAGGGCCGAAAGGCTCGGCCGGGACTGGCTGCGGCACAGTGGCAGACTGGACGAAGATTGTTCCGCCATCGCCTAAACGACTGGGGTCAATCAATACCGCGGCGCCTTCATCCTGCAGAAACTGATACTTCCTTGCGTTGAACTGCACGGCGGCACGCTGTTCCGGTGAGAACTGAAAACGGCGTTGGCCGCCTCTTGGCTCCGGCGCATCAGCGAGCTCGAGCAGGTCCTTCTCATTCTTTCGAGTACCTGGCGCCTCGAAGTGAGCCTTAACTTCCCGCAACGGCGCGGTCAGTACGATCGCACCTTTCAGTTTGCCTTTGAACTTCTCCAAATCGGCCTCAGTCCTGGCATTAAAGTAAACCACTTCACCTGTAACAGTCCCATTCGTTGCCGGCGACCAGGCTTTTGGATAAGCGATGAGCGGTATACCCTGAGGTTCAATCACCTGGGCCGAAAAGCGCTTTAAAGACCAGCCTCGACCGAAAGGTCCCCAAGCCTCCAAATGGGCATTCGCCATTCCCCATTTAGTCAGTTGGTCGCGCGTCCACTCATTCGCGCGCTTCATGTTCGGCGAATTTGTGAGGCGGGGCCCAATAACGTCTGAGAGGTAACTTAAAGTCTGCATAACTTGCGAGCGATTCATGCCTTCATCTTTGATTCGCTCAATTGGATCGTTAGGATCTCTTGCCGGGGGTTGCTGACCCGTCTGCTGGGGCTGGGCACTAGACGCGGTTGCGGGTGATGGGGCGGGCTGCTGTGCAAATCTCGCACCTGGCGAGAGCACAAAGAGCAAAAGCAAAGTTATCGCTGGGGAACGTCTTAGTATCATGGTCTTCTCCTAATCCTTAGATGTTACTGAGATCGTTTGATCGGGAAACGAATGGATGGCATAGGTTTGAGACCGCTGCGGGTCGTGAAGGGTTTGCAGTCTGCAGCGCAGTCAGCGAACGGGCGCAGGGTCTGAACGCGCTATGGTCTGCTTCCTAATACCCGTCGCGGGACCACTCGAATTATATCCACACTCTTCATTTGCACAGTAGCGGAAGGTACCCTGTTTCTTGGTTGTCTTCTCCAGCAGAAAAGGCGCCTGGCACTGGGGGCAGGTTTCGATTATCGGCTTGTTCCAGTAAACGGCATCGCAATCAGGATAGCGCGAACAACCGTAAAATGTTTTTCCCCGCTTCGACTTCTTGACCACAATCTCACCCGGGCACTCGGGCCGTGGGCAGGATACGCCGGTAGTTTCCTGTTTAATGTATTTGCATTTTGGATAATTTGAGCAGGAAATGAACTCTCCAAAACGTCCGAAGCGTCTCACCAGGTGCGCGCCATCAATGGGACATTTCTCATCCAGCGGAATAGGGGCCGGCGCGACGGCTCCGCTCTTGGCAATCTTGCGAATGTTGCGACACTCAGGATAGCCCGTGCATCCCAGAAACTGGCCGAAGCGGCCACGTTTGAGCTGCATAGGTTTGCCACACAAATCGCAGACTTCCGGCTCTTCAGATCCGTTAGCTCCAGCTTGACCAGCAACTGCTCCGCCTTCCGCACCATCGCTCTTTGCTTCCGCGTCACGAGTAGCGCCGCAATTCAAACATTTCAGATACTTGCCGAAACGGCCAAACTTCTGAACCATTCCCCGGGTTTCGCACTTAAGACAAACCTCGTCGGTTGGCGTATCGACGTCCTTGATGCCATCAGTGTATTTCTTGAACTTACCCAAATCATCCTTGAACTTGTCATAGAATTCGTGCAGGGCCGTGGTCCACTTAAGTTTTCCTTCCTCGATCTGGTCAAGCTCCTCTTCCATGCGCGCTGTGTAAGTTACGTTAAAGAGATCGTCAAAACCGCCGTCGATTAAGAGATCATTCACAGTATTGCCCAGGGTGGTTGGATGAAAGCGTCCTTCCAACTTTTCTACATATTCACGGTCTTGAATTGTGGACATAATCGCGGCATAGGTTGAAGGCCTGCCAATGCCCTTTTCTTCAAGTGCCTTAACCAGGGTGGCTTCCGTATAGCGAGGCGGTGGTTCGGTAAAGTGCTGTTCAGGAACTATCGCTTTCAGGCTGAGAACCTCACCCTTTTTGACCAGCGGCAGGGTTCGTTCTGCTTCCTCATCTTCTTCGGTCTTTTCGTCGCGACCTTCCTGGTAAAGTTTGAGGAAACCGTCAAACTTCTGGACCGAACCAGTTGCACGGAAGAGAAATCGACCTGCCTTGATGTCGATTGTTGTTTGATCGAAGATGGCTGATGTCATCTGGGAAGCCACTGAACGCTGCCAGATCAAGCGATAGAGTCTTAGTTCGTCCTTATTAAGATAAGCCGTTAACGAATCGGGAGTGCGCATGACTTCGGTGGGGCGAATCGCCTCGTGCGCATCCTGCGCGTCTTTCTTTGATCGGTAATGAACTGCCTTCTCGGCAAGGTACGCCGCTCCATACTGCTTGCCAATGAACTCGCGGACCTCATTCAAGGCCGCTTCTGAGACGCGCGTCGAATCCGTGCGCATGTACGTGATCAAGCCTACCGACCCTTCCGCCCCCAGTTCCACACCTTCATACAGTTTCTGCGCCACCATCATCGTCTTCTTTACCGCAAAGCCAAGTTTTCGTGAAGCTTCCTGTTGCAGCTTTGAAGTGATAAACGGCGGGACTGGATTGCGTTTGCGTTCCTTGGTAGCTACTTCACTGACAACAAACGACTGCTGCTCTGCCTCAGCAACAAATTCGTTGGCTTGAGCTTCCGCATTGATTAGTATCTCGTTACTCTTGACGGCCTGATCAAAGCCACTTGTTTTCACCGACTGCTCGCCGACTTTCAAGAGTCTTGAGTCGAAGGCCGGAGGCAGTTTCGCCGCCAGGTTTGCAGTGATCGTCCAGTACTCTGTCTTCAGAAACTTTTCTATTTCACGTTCGCGCTCCACGACCATCCGCAGAGCCACCGATTGTACGCGGCCTGCACTCAAGCGACCGCCGATTGTGCGGCAAAGAATCGGCGAAACTTTATAACCCACCAGCCTGTCCAGCACCCGGCGAGCCTGCTGAGCATCAACCAGGTGTTCGTCGATTTGCCTGGGGTGCTCAAACGCTTCATTTACGGCCCTTTTCGTAATCTCATTGAACATGACGCGATAAGTTGGTTTTGCCGGCCGCCTGGGAACAATCTCTTCGGCAAGATGCTGGCAAATTGCTTCTCCTTCGCGATCAGGGTCAGCAGCGAGAAAGACAGAGTCGGCCTCTTTCGCGGCCTTCTTCAATTCCGCGACGATCTTCTTATTATTTCGTTTTCTTGAATCCGGAATTACTTCGTAGGTCGGCTTGAAATCATCGTCGACATCAACGCCCAGGCCTTTCGAGGGCAGATCCTTGATGTGGCCTATCGAGGCCTTAACGAGATAGTCCTTTCCCAGGTATTTATTGATGGTCTTCGCCTTTGCGGGCGATTCAACTATTACTAAGTTCTTTGCCATGTACTCCTTAAGTACTGAGTTCTGAGTGCCGAGTACTGAGGGTGCCGGCACTGCTCAGTTTTCTACTCAGTACTCGCCACTCAGTACTCTTTCACATTTTCCTAACGAAACACCTGCCGGGCAGGGCGCGGACCAACTCGCGCATTTCCAGGGCCAACAGCGCGGCAGTCAACATTGTTTCTGATCCCGAAAGTCCCTGGGGTACCAGCGACATTTGATCCACCAGCGACTTCTCTTTCTTCCTTTCGCCAAACGGTGGGGGCAACAGTTTCGCTGCGATTTGCGGTGGCAATTCCGTCGCGATGTCCTGCCATTGCTGCACCAGCTTCGCGCCCGCTCCTTTGATCAGATAGTTAGTACCAAAGGAATTCCTGGACGTGATATTCCCCGGGACCGCGAAAACTTCCCGGTTTTGCTCGATTGCCAATCTCGCCGTGATCAAAGAGCCCGAATTCTCAGCCGCCTCCACTACCACAACGCCAAGACTCAGTCCGCTAATGATGCGGTTCCGGTAGGGAAAGTTTTCCGAGACCGGCGGCGTTCCCAGTGGAAACTGCGTTAGCACCGCACCACCCTTTTCGAGGATTTCGTCCGCCAATTTCTTATGATCGCGCGGATAAACCTGATCCACGCCAGTGCCCAACACAGCGACTGTGCGCCCGCCACCTTCGAGAGCGCCCCGATGTGCGGAAGCATCAATTCCACGCGCGAAGCCTGACACGATCGTCACTCCACGTTGGGCCAGATCTCGCGCCAACATCAACGCCGCGTTCTGCCCGTACGTCGAACACCTGCGCGAGCCCACAATGGCGACGCACGGTTGGTCCAGGCATTCAGCCCAGGCGCCTTTGACGTAGAGCGTGATCGGCGGATCGTAAATTTCGCGCAACAGCGCAGGGTAAACGCCATCGTCGAGTATCAAAAGATCGGCGCCGAGTTTCCTGACCAGTTCAATCTCGGCTTCAGCAGCACCATACAAGTCCCGCGCGATAATGCTATCCACCGCTTCCGGCAACAACCGTAACTGTTCCAGGCCCGCTCTGGTCGCGCCGAAAACAGCCTCCGCCGAACCGAAGCGTTCCAGGAGCTTGGCAGCGGCGCGAGGTCCGATGCCTGGGGTCATGTTGAGGGCAACCCAGTCTCTAATCATTTCAGATTTGCGATCACCGATTTGCGATTTGATGAGGAACGTGAGAAACGAGAGCCAAATCAAGAATCACAAATGCAACATTAGGGCGTGCTTCCACTTTCCGCTTACGCCTGCTACTTCCTGCCTACTGCCCCCTGCCTTTTCTGGCGGAGGCGTGTAGGAATCGAACCTACCTGAGCCTGTTCTCACAGTCTCACTGACGGTTTTGAAGACCGCGCCGTTCACCAGAACAGATTCGCCTCCCTGTCTCCGCCCATTCCCACCGCCTCATTACCTTTTTGCTTATCACCCGTCAAAGGCGAAACCCTACGCGTCGTCAGACTAGCCTGTCAAGCGGACCACAAGAGAGCATCCGCAAAGCTTGACCGTCAAAGCGACACCCGGTGAAGCCAAAGATTGCTGTTCGCAAGGCTATTTCCGAGGCCTTGACCGGGTTAGCTTTTGAAGGCTATCATGCCTTCCCGAACGAACGTTCGAACGATGGACTGCGCGTATGTCTATTGCGACCCATGTGATTTCCACAGATGGAGAGAAAAGCGCTGCATGATCAACTTCCAGACATCACCAGAACAGTATAAGCACTGGAGACTAAGTATTGACGGCCCGGTCGCCACGCTTTCCATGGACGTGCAGGAAGACGTGACTATCGCCGAGGGGTACAAGCTCAAACTCAATTCCTACGATCTGGGAGTCGATATTGAACTGGCGGATGCCGTTCAACGCCTGCGCTTCGAGCATCCGGCAGTGCAAACGGTCGTGATTACAAGCCTCAAGCCTCGGATCTTCTGCGCGGGCGCCAACATTTATATGTTGGGAACCTCCTCCCATGCCTTCAAGGTCAACTTCTGTAAGTTTACAAACGAGACGCGCTGCGCCATCGAAGATGCCTCCGCCCACTCAGGCAAACGGTTCGTAGCTTCGCTAAATGGGACCGCGTCTGGTGGTGGATATGAATTAGCAATTGCCTGCGACGAGATTTATCTGGTTGATGACGGCAACTCCGCTGTTTCTCTTCCCGAGGTTCCCTTGCTTGGCGTGTTGCCCGGCACAGGAGGTTTGACGCGACTCGTAGACAAGAGAAAAATCCGCCGCGATCGCGCCGATGTCTTCTCGACACTGGCCGAAGGGTTGAAGGGCAAGCGCGCTAAGGAGTGGGGCTTAATTGATGACTACTTTCCCACGAGCAAGTTTCAGGAAGCGGTTGCCGCGCGCGTGAACACCATTGTTGGCGCGAGCGATACGAAAGACTTCGGTCCGGGCATTAAGCTTGGTCCGCTGCAAGTGGTAACCACTGTTGACGCTCGGAACTACAAATATGTGAGGGTGAAACTTGACCGCGAGCAACGTTACGCTGATTTGACAATACTCGGTCCAGAGGCTGATCTGCCTACAACGCCGGAAGATCTGCAGAAGCTCGGCGATGCTTACTGGCCACTGCAGGCATACCGCGAGCTTGATGATGCCCTGCTTCATCTGCGCGTGAATGAATTGGAGATTGGACTCCTCTGTATTCGCACCGAAGGACAGATTGCTCATGTACTGGCGGTTGACAAGACACTGGCGGACCACAAAGACCATTGGTTGGTTCGAGAAATCACCCTGAACATGGCACGCGTCCTCAGGCGAATGGATCTGACAGCGAAGAGTTTGTTTGCTTTGATTGAACCAGACGGTTGCTTTGCCGGCAACCTGCTTGAACTCGCAATCGCCTCAGACCGCACATACATGCTTAACAACCCGGATGAAACGATTGAACTTGCAGCAAGCGAACTGAATGCCGGCGCCTTCCCTATGAGTAACGGACTGACACGGCTGCAATCGCGTTTCATGGCAACGCCGGCCATAGTTGGCGAAATACTTAACCACGTGGGAAGACTGGGTACTGAACAAGCACAGGGGATTGGCCTGGTGACATTTGCGCCGGATGATCTCGATTGGGAAGACGAGATTCGTGTGGCAATAGAAGAACGTATGTCACTTTCCCCGGACGCCTTGACCGGCATGGAGGCGTCACTCAGATTCGCCGGTCCTGAAACAATGGACACGAAGATCTATGGGCGCCTGACCGCGTGGCAAAACTGGATCTTCCAACGACCGAATGCGGTCGGCGAGCACGGTGCACTTACGAATTACGGCAAGCCCACGCAGGCCCAGTTTGACTATAAGAGGACTTAAACACCCCTGATTATTTGAGGCGAGATTTAATGGATGTGAGCTCAGACTCGTGCATTTTTTGTCGTATTGTCGCGGGAGAGGCCGAGGCGAGCGTGGTCTACGAGGACGAACGCGTTATGGCATTCATGAACTTAAGGCCGATAAACCCTGGCGAGTTTTTGCTGATCCCAAAGAATCACATTGATCACTTTTGCGATCTGTCAGACGAATTGTCGAGTCTTATTATTGTGCAGGCGCAGAGGCTCTCGCGAAACTTGATGACGAGGTTGAAGCCGCGCCGGGTCGGGTTGGTCGTTCATGGTTTCGGGGTGGCCCACGCTCATCTGGTTGTGATTCCACAGCATGGTCCCGACGACATTACGTCGGCAAAACTCGGCTATGTTGAAGAAGGGCAAATAAAATTCGACGTTGAGCGGCTCCCAAGACCGACCCGAGAGGAACTGAACAAAATGGCGCGTCTGCTGTCCTGAGAGTGGTCTCCCTAATTTGTAGGGGCGTCCCTCCGTGGGCGCCCTCCTTGAGTGTCAGATCTGCAAGAATGGGGCGCCCACGGAGGGACGCCCCTACAAATTAGGACACTACCGTCCTGAGCGTCTTAGAATACGGAGGAGTTAACAGGTTTTTATGAACTTGTACGAACGCATACCAAACAACGTAAATCTCGCGGAAGATAAAAAGCTTCAGCGGGCGCTGGAAAAGTGGCTGCCAAATTATCTTGATTGGTGGCGAGAGATGGGGCCGGAAGGTTTTCAGGACAAGGATGTCTATCTACGCACCGCTATCAGCGTTGAACCAGACGGGTGGGCCAACTTCGATTTCATCAAGATGCCGGACTATCGCTGGGGCATCTTTCTCAAACCGGCCGTGCCTGATGCAAAAATCGGGTTTGGTGACAATTACGGTCAGCCCGCCTATCAGGACGTACCTGGGGAGTTTAGAAACTCACTGCGCCGCATCATCGTCACTCAGGGTGACACAGAACCGGCTTCAGTCGAACAACAACGCGAACTAGGCAAAACGTGTCCTTCCCTTTACGACTTGCGTAATTTATTCCAGGTAAATGTGGAAGAGGGCAGGCATCTCTGGGCCATGGTTTATCTGTTGCAGCGATACTTTGGTCGCGACGGTCGCGACGAAGCCGACTCATTACTCGAACGGCGAAGTGGCAATCCCGACAAGCCACGTATCCTGGAGGCGTTCAATCAACCGTGTGACGATTGGCTGAATTTTTTCTGTTTCACGATGTTTACTGATCGTGATGGCAAGTATCAGCTTTCTGCGCTTGCTGAATCAGGCTTCGAGCCGCTGGCACGAACCTGCCAGTTCATGCTGACTGAAGAAGCGCACCATATGTTTGTGGGCGACACAGGTATTAACCGAGTCGTCAAGCGCACAGCGCAGTTAAAGAAAGAAGCACCGGACGGCGATGTTGCCCAGCTCGGCGGCATTCCCCTTGAGATCATTCAAAAGCACATCAACTTCTGGTTCAGCTACTCCCTCGATCTTTTCGGGGGCGAGATTAGCTCAAATTCTGCCGACTTCTTCGCAGCCGGTCTCAAAGGGCGCTACAAAGAACAGGAGCAGTATGAAGACCACATTGCGGCCGACCAGACGTTTACGATGACTGTGGTTGAAGAAGGCCGCCTGGACTCGCGCGAGGTGCCATTGCGCAACGCGCTGAACGAGGTATTGCGCGGCGAGTACCTGAAAGACTGTGAGAAAGGTCTGGCCCGTTGGAACAAGACACTCGCTGATGAAGGATTGAGCGAACGGCTCTATCTGCCAAGTGCGCGTTTTCACCGGCACGTCGGCGAGTACGCTGGTTATTATTTCGACGTGGAGGGCAAGCTGATTGGCAAGGACGAATTTGAAAAAAGAAAGGCGGAATGGTTGCCGACTATTGAAGATCGCGAATACGTGCGCAGCCTTATGCATCCGGTAACTGAGCCAGGCAAGATTGCCAATTGGATAGCGCCGCCGGCCGCGGGCGTAAAGGGCAAGCCGTTTGAGTTTGAATACGTCAGACTGTGAATTCACCCACGGCTTACTAGTTGCGTTTTCACACGGTCTCGGTAGCGGGGTGGGTAAGCGATGCGCATCTCTGGCCTTACGGACCTGGCCCGCTACCGCGTGGTGGGGGACAGTAGTGACAGGAAATGTCTCATGAATGAAATTGTTCAAAAGGCGGCACTGATAAATACGCAATCCGAAATCCGAAATTCGAAATCTGCCGCCCGCCACGATCAGAAGCTGGAGTTTATCCTGCGGACGGCGGCGCGCATCTTTGCTGAGAAGAGCTATCACTCAACCTCAATGCGTGACATCTCGCGCACGACGAATGTCAGCCTTGCGGGCCTCTACCACTACTGCAAATCGAAAGAGGAGCTGCTCTTCTTAATTCAAGATAATTGCTTCGGTCGCGTGCTTGAGCGTCTCGAAGAACGCCTGTCAGAAACGACAGACCCCATCCAGAGGCTTAGAGTATTCATCGATAATCATCTCGCGTTCTTCGCGGCAAATATGGCCGAGATGAAAGTGCTGTCGCACGAGGCGGATTCGCTCGCGGGCGATTTGCATCTCCACGTCTCGAGCAAGAAACAGAAGTATACGAAGCTCGCGCGCGATATTCTGGGCCAACTGCAAGCAGGTCAGCCGGATGAGCGTCGTGTAGATCTCACCGCCGCAACCTACGCGCTCTTCGGGATGATGAACTGGATCTACAATTGGTATGACCCGCTCGGCAAATTGAAGGTGTCAGAACTGGTTGAGAATATCAGTCGCTTGTTTCTACATGGTTTTGTTGATGGCCTGGCCTCGGACGAACTAGACTTCACGGCGAGAAGTGAGGCGGAGTCTTTGAGTGTGTGGCGCCAGAGCTAAGCGGACGAACGATCAACGAAATCAGACTAACAAACACGAAACTTGGTGTTATTTCGTGTCTTTTAGTGGATCGTCCTCGAACTGAAGAAAGAGGGAGCGTGGGAAAGGGAAGTCAGTACCCTTGAAGGAGCCGACAATGGCGGAAGCGAAGGTGGAAGAGACGACGAAACCGGACCGCGATCTCGTGCAATACCGTACCGCAGAGGGAGTGGCAATCCTCACACTGAGCGATCCACCTGCCAACACATATACCTACGAAATGATGCAGACCCTTGATTCGCGTATTCTCGCCGCGCGCATGGACGATAGCGTCCAGGTGATTGTTATTACCGGCAATGGAGAGAAGTTCTTCTCGGCAGGCGCAAACATCCAAATGCTTGCAAACGTGACACCTACCTTTAAGTACTATTTCTGTCTCCATGCCAATGAAACACTCTCGCGTCTTGAGCAGACCCCCAAGCTGGTGTTCGCCGCCATCAATGGCCACTGCGTCGGCGGCGGCCTCGAAATCGCGATGGCTGCGGATATTCGCATTGCTCGCAAAGACGCGGGGAAGATGGGACTGCCAGAGGTCTCACTTGGCGTTCTTCCCGGAACCGGTGGCACGCAGCGATTGGTTCGGATAGTTGGTAAATCGAAGGCGATCGAGTTAATGGCAAGCGGCGAGTTGTTTGATTTCGATCGCGGACATGAACTGGGAATCCTCAATCACATCTATGAAGCTAATACTGCCGAAGGCTTTATGCAGCAGGTGCTAGACTACGCGCGCCAGTTCACATCGCCCAACCGGGCAGCGCATGCAGTTGGTCGCATTAAACGTAGCGTTCAATCTGGTGCTGAGATCCCTTTTGAGTCGGCGCTAGCACTCGAGCGTGAGCTGCAACAACAACTCTTCCAGTCCGAAGATGCGAAAGAAGGGCTGGACGCTTACGCCAACAAGAGGAAACCGCAGTTTAAAGGAAAGTGATAGGACAGGCATCGTCCCGAAGCGGTTGCCAAGGAACTGCAGTCGAAGATGGCACCAGCTGCAGTAAGGAATTAGATTAGCAGCCCTCCTGGTTGGCTTGAGATTAAGAAATCACAAACGGTGGACGATAGTCTTTCGGAGAAGCTCGATCCCTGAGAACTCGAAGCACTTAGTCTGGCGTTGGAAATGCGAGCCGATCTGGTTATTGTTGATGATAGGGAAGCGCGCAATGAAGCCCTTCGGAGGAACCTGCTTGTCATTGGTACGCTAGGAGTTCTTAAGCAAGCTGCGGAAGCAGGGCTGTTAGACTTATCAGATACGATTAAGAAACTTCAAAGTACAACTTTTTACGTTTCGCCCGCGCTTCTCCAGTCATTGCTTGAATCCACAAAGGGCAAGAGCACTGAAGATTAGCGCATGTACGAACACATATACATCGCGGAAGAATCTGGTCTCGTCACGATTACGCTAAACCGTCCCGAGAAGCTAAATGCCTTCGTCGGGCACATGCGGCGCGACCTCGCCGAGGTGCTGGAAGCTGCGGGAAGCGATCGCGCAATTCGCGTGGTGGTGATTACCGGCGCCGGACGCGCGTTCAGCGCGGGCGGCGATGTTTCGTTTATGGCTGAACTGATCGAGCGGCAGGACACAGAAGAGTTTTCCCGCTTGCTCGGTGCCGCCAGAAGAGTGATCCTGGCGATCAGGCAGATGACAAAACCAGTCATTGCGTCGGTGAACGGTCTGGCATCAGGCGCCGGCTGCAATCTGGCTCTGGCTTGCGATCTCCGCATTGCATCGACCGAGGCAAGTTTTAGCCAATCTTTTGTAAAGCTTGGTCTACATCCGGATTGGGGCGGCACTTACTTCCTGCCGCACCTGGTAACTCCAAACAAAGCTTGCGAGATGTTCTTTCTGGGCGAAGCAATGAATGCCGAAGAAGCTTCACGTCTGGGAATTGTAAATCGTGTGGTAGCACCTGACGAGCTGGAAGCGGTTACCCGCGAACTCGCGGAACGCTTGCGCGAGGCGCCGCCGATGTCAGTTGCCGCAGCCAAACAAGCGGTTTACTTAAGCCAGACTGCCGAGCTCGAAGAAATGCTGCGATACGAAACTGAAGCTCAACTTAGATGCTTCCAATCAGCAGACGGGCGCGAGGGAATAAAGGCGTTCCTCGAAAAGCGACAGCCCAGATTCACCGGCCACTGAGGAAGTTTCGAGTTTCGAGTTCCGCGTAACTGCGCCTAACTTCAAACTCGAAACTCGGAACTCGAAACTATCCATGACACTGAAAGATAAAATAGCTTTAATTACCGGTGGCGGACGCGGTATTGGACGAGCCATCGCCTTGGCCTTTGCCCGAGAAGGAGCGCACGTGGTTTTAGTCGCACGTACATTAGCTCAGGTCGAAGAGGTTGCGCGCGAAATAACAGAAGCGGTAGGGTCGCGCGCACTGCCCTTGGTTTGCGATGTTTCAGACGTAGAAAGCGTCAAGCGGATGTTTGCGAGCGTTGAGGAAGACTTCGAACGTGGGCCGGATATTCTCGTCAATAACGCCGGCATCGCAGAGAGCGCACCCCTAACGAAGACTGACGATGAGCTCTGGCATCGTCATCTGGCGATCAATCTCTCAGGTACATTTTACTGCACGCGCGCAGCACTTCCTTCGATGATCAGACGAGACTGGGGACGCGTGATCAACGTTGCATCGATTGCCGGCAAGACTGGTGCGCCTTACATCGCTGCTTATTCAGCTTCAAAACATGGTGTGCTGGGACTTACTCGCTCTGTCGCGCTGGAAGTTGCCGCAAAAGGCATTACGGTAAACGCCATTTGCCCCGGTTATGTTGATACGGACATGACCACCCGCGGAGTCGAGAACATCACCGCTAAAACCGGACACTCCGCCGACCAGGCCCTGGAAGCGATAAAGAGAATGAGTCCACAGAATAGGCTAATCATGCCGGAAGAAGTTGCGGCGCTGGCATTATTACTCGCTTCAGAGGAAGGGCGGGGAATAAACGGACAGGCTATCAATGTCGACGGCGGCTCAGTTCTGTTCTAGACAGAGACGTCTGGCAGGCTGATGAAAAACAAAAACGATCCACGAAATGGCACAAAAATGGATGTCTTAATTCGAGCTAGTTCTTGTGATTTCGTGGATCGTCTCACTGCTTCTATTGTAACTCACCAAGCCATTCTTCAATCGTAATCCCAGTAACCAATCAGATTGTTTCCTCAGATCGTCCTTGCATCTTGCGGGCAAGTTTGTAAACCAGGCGAACCGGCAGCCCTACGATATTGAAATAGTCGCCCTGAATCTCTTCGATAAAAAGGGCGGCCTTTCCCTGTACAGCATAGGCCCCGGCCTTACCCATGGGTTCTTCCGTCCCAACGTACCAATTAATCTCGGCTTCCGACATCTCGCCGAAACGCACGCGCGTGCTTTCGTGGTCAACGACGGAACTATTCGGATGGCCGGCGCGCACAAGCGCCACACCGGTCAATACTTCATGCCATTCACCACTTAAGAGTCTCAACATTCGACGCGCATCTTCCGCGTCTCTGGGCTGGCCAAGCAGTTCGCCGGACGTGACAACAGTCGTGTCCGCTCCGAGCACGAGTCCAACTGAGAGCCGTTTGGCAACAGCGTCAGCTTTAGCCGTCGCCAGCCGCCTCACATAAGCACCAGGAGCTTCCGATAGTAATCGCCTTTCATCAACCCCGGCTGACATTGTTTCAAATGGCCACGCCACCGCGCTGAGTATTTCCATACGGCGCGAACTGGTGGAAGCCAACACAAGCTTCTCGCTTAACACCTGTCCGAACAACTCTGCGTTTTGCAATCATGCCTCCCGCTTGTCGCTTCTTGAGATTCTCCGCTACACTGCCCAGATGATTCTTATGGCCGATTCTAGATTGAAAGCGACAGATCGCAAATCGCGAGCTCATGTCTTTAAGATAGATGGACGGTTTGATTAAAGCCTTACCGGCAATTCTGCAGGCCGCTGGCGACTCTGACCAGGTCGTTGACGCAGCTTGCATGGCCGCGTGGAAACACGCTGCGGGCGATGGTTTACGCGATCACGCGGTGCCCGTGTGTCGGAGCAAAAAAACTCTGGTCGTCGCCGTTGCCGATACGACCTGGCAAAAGCAACTGCAGTCCTTGAGCGGCCAATTGCTCTTCCGTCTGAACTCAATTCTGGGCCAACCGCTTGTAACTTTTATCGACTTTCGCGTGGATCCGAGGACATTGTCGGAGGCGCGAGTGTCTCTAATAGCGAAACAAGACGATGGACCGCGGTCTGATCCAAATTCAGTCTCCGCCGAGTTGGTTGAGGCCGCTGCTCGAATCCAGGACAAAGACCTGCGGCGAGCTTTTCTGGGAGCTGCGATAAGCTGCTTGAAGCGATTGGATAACTACGTTCATGCCAATTACTGAATCTGACATTGAGAAGATAGCGCAGCTAGCGCATCTGGAAATTACCAGCGAAGAACTGAGCATTTTTGCGCCACAAATGGCCGAGATACTGACCTACGTCGAACAACTGGGACAACTCGATACCAGCAGCGTCCAGCCGTCGCTCGGTGGGCTGACCCCCGAAGGAGAGCGAACCGATTCCTTGCGTGACGACATGGTAACTCCCTCGCTGGGCCAGAAAGTTGCCTTAGCAGAGGCGCCGGATCCCGCCTCAGGTTATTTCCGCGTGCCGAAGGTGCTTTAAGAGCAGGAGTCAGGAGTCAGTGGTCAGTAGTCAGTGGTTAGCGCACAACTGAAATGGATAGAGACGTCACCAGCAATATTGAATTGTCGGTAAGTCGGATTGCGAGCGGCGAAACAACTTCGCTTGCTGTTGTTGAGTTCGCGGTCACTGCCGCCGAAAAGCTGAATGAAACACTCAATGCATTTCTCCAGATAGATCGTGTGGGGGCTTTGAAGCGGGCCGAGCAGATAGATGAAGAAAGTGGGCCCAATAAGAACGACGCAAATTCCGCGCTGCCAACTCTCGCGGGCGTGCCGATAGCCATCAAGGACAACATCTGCGTGCATGGTCTGCAAACCTCCTGTGGTTCTCAGATTCTGGGCGACTATCATCCGCCTTACAACGCCACAGTGATCGAACGGTTGCTCCAGGCAGGTGCAGTGGTGATTGGGAAGACTAACTGCGATGAGTTTGCCATGGGCTCTTCGAATGAGAATTCGGCTTTTGGACCAGTCAAGAATCCCTGGGACACTTCGCGCGTGCCGGGCGGTTCTTCCGGTGGTTCCGCAGTGGCTGTTGCTGCAGGTATCGTTCCCGTCGCTTTGGGCTCAGACACGGGAGGGTCCGTTCGCCAACCTGCCTCGCTTTGCGGTGTGTTTGGACTAAAACCTACTTACGGACGCAACTCACGTTACGGTCTGGTGGCGTTCGGATCCTCGCTGGATCAGGTCGGCATCTTTGGTCGCACTGTCGGTAATGTCGCGAAGGTACTGAAAGTGATTGCCGGGCGCGACCCAAAAGATGCAACTACCGCGGACGTGGTAGTGCCTGATTACGTTGCAGGGCTAACTGGCGATATTCAGGGCTTGCGGATTGGTTTTCCGCACGAACTTTTTGGTGAGGGCCTCGATCCGGAAGTACGCTCTGCGGTAGAGAATGCTATCGAAACGTACCGTGAACTAGGCGCGGAAGTCGTTGATGTCGAGCTACCGCACGCGAAGTATTGCATTGCGGTCTACTACATCATTGCTACCGCCGAAGCTTCTTCGAACCTGGCGCGTTACGACGGCGTGCGCTACGGCTTTCGTGCGGAGGACGCGCCCGAATTGCGCGCGATGTATCGGAAAACACGGGACGAAGGCTTTGGGGCGGAAGTAAAGCGTCGCATCATGCTGGGCACTTACGTACTTTCTGCCGGGTATTATGATGCTTACTACCGCAAGGCACAGCAGGTCCGAGCGCTTCTTAAAGAAGACTTTCGCAAGGCATTCGAAAAGTGCGACGCGATAATCACGCCAACGTCTCCGACCCCCGCGTTTCCCATCGGTGAAAAAGTTGATGACCCGATGGCAATGTATCTGAGCGACGTCTATACAGTGACCGCAAATCTTGCAGGCGTGCCTGGTTTGAATGTTCCCTGCGGACTCTCGTCCAATTATCTACCTATCGGATTCCAACTGCTTGGTCCATATTGGTCGGAGACCACACTTTTCAACCTCGCGCATGCCTACGAAGTAGCGCAGCCATTTAATGCTCGTCCGTCGATACACGCTTAGATAACTCAGAATTCTTTCGGGGTCTGTCAGGAATCCAATCTCCAGTGAAGATTTCGACGACGTTCTTTGCTGTGCCTACTACCGGAGTGACATCGAGCCCTACGTGAAGGGCCCCGGGTAACAGACCTTTCTTCTTGATCTCGTACCCTGCCAGGCCCACAGCAACGATTGAGCCGATAATTGGGATAGGTTTGATTAGCCGCTTGGCCAGGCCCCAACCACCGGCTCGGATGATGCGTTTTTTTACCCTGGCTGTCATGTGTGTCACCATACGACTGGCGCGTTGCAAATCTATCACAGACTAACCATGCCCCTGCTATCGCTCAAGCACATCTCGAAGCGATTCGACTCAACGCAGGTCGTAGCCGACGTCCCACTCGATGTCGTGCTCGGGGAATTCTTCGGTTTGCTTGGTCCATCCGGATGCGGCAAGACAACCACCCTAAGAATGATCGCCGGACTGGAGAAACCTGACTCAGGAACGATCGAATTTGACGGCCGGGACATTACCAATCTCTCGCCCGAGCGCCGCGGTTTTGGTATGGTCTTTCAGAACTATGCGCTCTTTCCCCACCTGAATGTCTTTGAGAACGTCGCCTTCGGCTTGCGGGCTCGTCATAAAACCAAGGCGGAAATCGCAGAACGCGTCTCCAGCGCTTTGGAACTCGTCCAGCTTCCGCACTATGAAAAAAGAAGAGTAGACGAACTGTCGGGCGGCCAGCAGCAGCGGGTTGCGATTGCTCGCGCGATCGCTATCGAACCTGCGCTGCTGC
>WNGE01002870.1_pt1 | contig 31065 bp, 28 predicted proteins | sample 5400651 | NCBI WGS metagenome assembly WNGE01 (sample SAMN13153370, study PRJNA577476) | soil metagenome | isolation source: 60 cm soil or saprolite under grassland replicate 2 | place: USA:California | collected 2016-06-15
AAGCAGCTGACCAAGCGCGTGGTCGAGCGTGCGGTGTCGGCGGAGTTGAGCGATCACCTCGGCTACGAGCTCGGCGAGCAGCCGCCTGAGGGCGAGCCGAATCGCCGGAATGGCTGGACGTCGAAGACGTTGATCACCGTGTGGGGTAAAGAAACTCGGCTCGGGCGGTTGCGCTCCGGCGGGATCGCGCGGGGGCTTCGTTGGCAAGCTCGTGCGGGTCATTGATCCGTTTGTTCGGGCCGTGGGTGAGGATCGCTGGCAGCCCTTCGAGAGGAGCGGAATGCGTGCTTGGCCGGCTGCCTGACTTACGCGGCGAGGGTTTCGATCGTGGGCGAGAGGACGGTGCTGTGGGGCGAGCGCCGGCCTGCTCGTCCGGGTCGGTCGCGAGCGTGCGCTCGGTGCGATGGCTGCAGGCGCAGCGGTCCTCGGGTCGTATGGAGTCCCCGCGGCCGCGCCGAGCTGCTCCGCACCGGTAGGGGATGAGAAGCCGAGCGAGGCTGGGCGGCAGCCGGAGCGAGATCGTCACCGGCTTCCGTCTGGCCGGCTGGCCGATCCGCGACCGGCCCGATCGGCTCGGAGGCATCACGATCGACGCCGTCCTCTCCCACGGCATCGCTCACACCGCCGGCGAGCAGGCTGTGCGCTTGGCGCGCAGGAACTCAGACCAGCTGGGGCCGATCCGCCGCGGCGCCGGCCCGAGGCCCGATCTGCGCAACACGGTCGCGATCGTGGTGGCCGAGACGTTGATCCCGAGCTTGAGCAGCTCGCCCTCGATGCGCATGTAGCCCCATCTCGCGTTCTCGCGCGCCAGCCGCGCGATCAGCCCGCGCGTCTCGGCCGCAAGCGGGGGACGACCAGGCCGACGGCGGACACGTCGGCCTCGTGCGCGCAGCGTGCGGTGCCAGCGGCGAAGCGTCTGCGGGCCAACCGTAAAGCAGGACCAGCGCTCGTCCGGCAGCAGACGGCTGGCCGCTGCGAGCAGGGCGCGATCGACGGTCGTGTACCGGGGCCGCTTTCCGCCGCGCCTGAGGATCGCCAGCTGGTGGCGCAAGACGACGATCTCAAGCTCTCTCTCACCACCGCCGCGGACGAGCACGCGAACAAGCCAGCACACGACCCCATACAGCAAACACGTCAACACGAACCCCAGTCTGAACTGCCCCGGCCGCGATCACCAGCACAGCCGTTCGGCCCGAATCGAGTTTCTTTACCCCACAGGCTTCGAGCTAGGACGATGTCCGCCACCAGCACCTCGGCCGCGCGAGGCGCTCGCGCTCAAACGCGCCGACGAGGCGTCAGTTGAACGGCAACGACGCTGTGGTGACGTTATCGACAGGCACGATCATCAGCCTGACTGTCCCGAGCGTCGAGCTCGAAGCATCTGTCTCGCCGAAGGGTAGGAGCGATTTCGCGAGCGCGTCTAGGCGATGGTGTCCTGAGCAGCGAGATCGATTGTCATGTCAACCGCGACTCGGAACGGAATCTCGATCGTCGCGTCATCAGCCCTCCTGAGGCGCGCGAAGCCGTGCTGCCAGACGCGACGATAGATAAAGGAGACGTTCCGCTTCGTGTGTGCCGGTACTTCGAACGTGAACTCGCGGGTCAGCTCTTTCCTCGTCTCTTCCGTGATCGAATAGGTCGACTTCACGGCCTCCTCAGTCTTGCGACTGAACGTGCCAATCCCAGGAATATCGGCGCCCGAGGTTGCATCTTCGGTCTTTGCCTTCTCGGTGTTCACCTCCAAGGTTTGGGTCCATTCCTGCGTGCGTGTCAGCGTGTGTTTCATCGATCCCATACCGCCGAGGTTGTCTAGCTCCAGCGGCTCTACGTGGTCGACCTCGTATGAGCGTTCCGTCTCGATGACCTCAACGCTCACGTCGGGCGATGGCTCAAGGGCTTTTGGTCCTTCGGCAAAGACAGGCCACTGAGCCCCGCACGATGGACACTCGGCGATCGTGTCGCGGGGTACGCTCGCATACACAAGAGCGGTCTGCGCGAGCCTGGCTGAAACGTTTGTTCCGTCTGGCCTGCGATAACGCTTAAGACCGGGCGCTTGACAGCTTGGGCATTTTCCCGCGGGCGAGCGCAGCAGGCGAAGGTGCTCCTTCGATGGCCGGGCGCCGCGCGCCGCAGCGGCGAAGCGTGCCCCTAAGCCACGAGACGCGTCGTCACCGCTCAACTGATGACCCCCTGGGAGCGTGACGCGTCGGGGCCGCACATGCCGCAGTGGACCTGGCCTGATGCAAGCATGAAGATCTCCCTCGCTTGTCGGGGTTCAGGATACTTGGCGACGAGTGTGCTCGCCGTGATCTAGCCGCTCGCTGCGGTGGCGTCCTACTCTGCTCTTCCTAGCGAGTGAGACAGGGCGCCCGGCGACTCGCGTTCCACCGTGCCACCCGTTCCGGGTTCGCAGCCCGCCAAGCCCTCATCAACGCGCTCTTATGGAACGGCCGGTCATGCGCTCTGAGGCGGCGCGCGCCTCGCCGAAGCCGCCGCACAAACGGCGGCAGCTTCGGTCGCTGGAAGAGGTCAGCGTGCTCTGACTGCAGCCGTATAGATGTCGAGTTGGTGGAGCGCGCTGTTCGGATTGGTGCCGGTGCTGTTCGAGTTGTCGGACCAAACTGGGTGCGCGATGCCGCTGTAGAACGACAGGCCTGTGTAATCGCCGTAGTCGATCCCGTTGCCGGAATCGTGCGAGTTCGACGTGCCGGCGCTGATCTGGATGTTCGAGCTGAAGGAGGCAGCCGCGTCACTGCTGAAGGTGCCCCAGAACTGGGCGTCGTCGTTCGGGAGGCTGTCGGTGTCGCCCGAGCCGCCGCTGCCGAGGTCGTTGCGAGCGTCGTACCACACGACCGCGACCTTGCCGCTCGTCGGGTCGAGCGCGATCTTCGGCAGGAACTGGCTGTTCGTGGTCGCGTCGTCGTTCAACCGCTTTGCCGCGCTCCACGTGGCGCCGTTGTCGTCGGAGTAGCGCAGATAGATGTCCATGTTGTCACTCTCGTTTTGCTGTTCGAGCGTGTGGACGAGATAGACGCGGCCGGTGTGCGGACCGCCGGTTCTGTCCCAGGCGAGCCCCGGCTCCGCATCGATCGACCGGTCGGGCTGCGCCGGGATGAAGTCGAAGCCGCCAACATGTGTAGACGCGACGAAGATGCGGTCGCCGAATCCCGCCGGCCCGAGCCCGTCTGAATCGACGTTGACGAATAGCTTCCCTCCCCCCTGCCCGCTCTAGGTGAGCGTGCAGACCTGCATCACCTGGCCGGCCGGGCCGATCGCGACCTCACCATAGGTGCAGTTGTTCGTCCCGGGCACAACCTCACCGACGAAGAATTGGCCGACCTGGCCGAGTCCGGTGACGGGCGCGCCGGTGGCGTACATCGGCCCGCCTGCGTTGAACACGACCCAAACCTGACCCGAGCCGGTCGCGATCGTCGGCTGGTCGACGAAGCGGAACAGCCCACGGTTATCCCCTGCCGCCTTCGGCGGCGTCCCCTTCGGAGGCGCGCTGATGTTCGCGATCACGTCGAACGTCAAACCGCCGTCGGTGCTGAGTGCGATCGGCACCGTGTTCTCGGTCTCGTAGAGGTAGGTGAAGAACAGGTTCCCGTACCGGTCGAAGGACAAGCTCGGATCGCAACACGCATCACCAAGGTTGTCGTTATTACCGATCAGCCGGCGTGACCACGTCGCCCCACCGTCGAAGCTAACGGCCGCGAACATACCCGCGGTCAAACCGGCCTCGCGATGACCGACGTTCGTGACGATCACGATGTTGTTCGGGTTGGTCGGATTGACGGCGATTGCCTCCTCCGACTCATTCAACGCCCGCTGGCTCACATCTACGTTCACAATCGGCGCAGCACCCGCAGCGCCCGCGAGCACAAACGCCAGGACCACTCCAGCAGCAACAACGAAAAGAGCCCCCCTCATTGACGCCTCCTTACGCTCGACCCATGTAGCGAGTCTACGCTCCCGCAATACGACTCATGCTGCAGCCGGCGCTCCAGCCAGACGGCACGACGCTCCCACGCGCCATGTCTGCGTGCGCAATGAGCCTGACGTACCCTCCCGATCAAGTCAGCACCCGTCGACGTGAAGGACATCAGTTCGAGCAACCCTCCGGCGTTTGATGTGCAGTTGCCCAGCCTTGCAGCCGCCTGGTCGTACACCAGGAAGTTGTGTGCGATAAGTGGATCGCTGCGAGAGAATCTACGGACCAACACCACCATGATGCGAACAGGCTCCCTGGATGCCGCCCGAGTGGCTGATTGAGCCGTCGACGCAAGTAACCGTGTAACCGTTCCCTGGCCCGAGATCATTCCCACCAGAGGGAGACGTAGGGTAGGAGGTCGTCGGACCGCTGTAGATGTTGGAAGTCTCGCCGCCGTGGTACGAGCAGGCTCCCTGGACGCCGCCCGAATGGCTCCACATCCCGTCGGCGCATTGAACAATGTAACCGTTTCCGTTGGAGAAGTTCGCGATGCACTCGTGCGTCGCGCAGAAGTCGACATCACTCTGCACTGACGACGCACTGCTATCGACGCTGTTGGATGAATTTCCGTAGTCGTTGGGAACGATCGAGGCGCGGATGCGCGCGAACTGTCCCGTCCAGAATCTGTAGACGGGGGCCGGAGCCTGCGTGAGGACTGCGACGCCGTCGCCAGCGGCGTCAACGAACATGACATCCACCTTCCGCAGAAGAACCCCGTGTTCCGGGACGAGGAACTCCCAGCGAATCGCGTCGTGTCCGTCGAATGTCGTGCGACCGAAGCCCAGTTCGCGGTAACCAGACTCCTGCGCGACCGCGGTTTCGACTTGGCGCGCGTTTTCCACCGGGTCGGCGTATGGCGCGTTCGGTGCGACGTCGACGCGCAGCATCTTGTTTGGGTCGCGTGTGCTTCGGATTGTCGTGTCGAGATAACTGCCTCGCGACACCTCGCTCGCCTCGACTGTCCACTCAGTCGGATAATCGATCGCGAAGTACGCACCCTCGAATGTCGAGTAGCCAGCTGCCGTCTCAGCGTGTTCGGCAGCGGCGCGCCGGGCGAGCGCGGCGGCTATACGCGCGCGGCGTCGCGCGGCGCGTTGCTCCGCCGCGAGGCGCTTCTGTTGCAGGCGCGCGGCCTTCGCGGAGGCCGCCGTCTTCGCCGCAGCCTGAGCAGAAGCTGCTTCGGACGGCGCCGCCTGTCTTGATGAGCAGCCGGCTTGCGTCAACGCCAGCGCAAGCAGGCCGCTGACTAGCGCGAAGACCGCGAAGGCCGAACGCGCTCGCTCACTCATGGGGTGTAACCGCCAGCAGTCCTAAAGCTCCGCCCACATGCGTGATGTTGCTTCTCATCGGCCCTGACGTCTTACGTGCACGCCGCCGACTATCCGACGAGAAAGGACGTCCGCAGCGTTCCAGCGGAACCGCACGAGACGACAATCGCCCACCGACCTGGGGTGGTCCGTGTCCCGACCATCCACGTCCAGCTCACGCGACCGCCAGACGGTCGCTTCGGATACAAGCCTTGCGCGTGCGATGGGCCGCTCTTGTAGTAGACCGTGATCGAGCAGCTTCGCGCCGGCGAGACCGCCGCACTTAGCGTCGCGTGGCTGCCCGGAGAAGCGGGCGAGGTGACCGAAAGCAGACGAACCCTGGCCGATGCCGCGGCAGGCAGCGCCAGCGCGGCGGTCGCGGTCGCCGCCAGCAGAAACATTCGGACCTGTATGAGAACCCCTTTGGATTGACCACCCCGAGCGTGTCAAATGTCGACGCTCCCGGAAAGGGCCGCACGGCCTATCTTCGACGCCGGCTAGACCCAACTCAGGGCCGCATCCGGCTACCAGCCTCAACCCCGTGACGGGATGCAGCTCGGAGTAATTGCGGGCGTGGCCCGCCTGGCCGTGCGGGAAATCCCAGAATCCGACGCCACTCACGTACGCCACCGCGCCCAGGAACTGCCACTGGCTCGATGGGATCCCGCAGCGTCCTTCGAACCTCGTCCGCACGGCTGCGATCGCGGCGCGAACCCGAGTCTTTCTCGATAGGCAGGCAGGCGACGGCATCTCGGCGATCATGTAGGCACCGCCGGCGAACAGGATCAGATGGATGTCGGAGTCGGCCTCCAGTTTGTACTGCACGATTTGCGCCTTGACCCGCCACACTTTCCGCTGGAACACCGTTGAGCGCGTTGCGGGCGTCGGGATCGGCATGCGAATACGGTTGATCGCCGCGACCGTCGTGTTCCGCGGCCGGAGCCTGACGAGATGACGTCCTGGGTCGCTGACCGTCTTTAACGACCACAGTTCGGAACCTCACGAACTCAGCGATGACGACGCCGATCCTGACGCCGTCGCGACGAATCCGATCGCGGAGATCAAGGCCATTGCCAGACTGCTCAGCAAGACGAGGGGAGTGCGGCGACGCACCCTCGGAACGTACGTGACCTCGCTCATCTGTTCTAGGCTTCGCGGGAGTGCGCGTACGCGCTCGTCGAACCGGGTGACTCCGAGGCGATCGACCTCTTCCTCCAGGAGGGAGACGCACAGGCGGCGCTCCGCGATGGGCCTGGATGGGCTGGAACGTTAAGCGTCGAGCCGTTACCGCTTGCCGCCGAGCGGATCGGCGCGCGATGCGTGAGTGTGGTGTGTGTCAGCCTCAGCTTGAATCGGTGTGCCACAGCGCCGGCACCGATGTGGTGTTCCACCGCGGGGTCGCAGGTCCCAGACCGCTGCGAACGCGCGTGAAGCGGGTTGGCCTCCGGCCGATCCAGAGGAGCTCGCCTTCACTCCAGCGGCCGGGAAAGCGGCCCCAGGCGGGCAGAGCGGCGTCCAAGTCGATGAGTTGGAGCGACGTCTGCTGGCCGGCGGTAGGGCCGAGGACGTGAGCGGTGCCGGTGCGGTCGGTGATGCCGCTCTGAACGACACCCACGAGCCGCCGCGCTTTCGAGCGGTCCGCAAAGGCGACGTTCTTGTAAACGCAGCGCAGGAACTGCGTCGGCGATGAGGTCTGGGTGAAGTAGTTCGCGTGGGAGCCGAGGGCGACATAGTCGACCGGGTGCGTCTGCGTACGGGTGACTTTCGACCAGGCGCGAACGGTTCCGGAGCAGTGCTGGCTGTAGGCAGCGAAGAGCGGCGTGGCGTTCGCATCTAGCGCGACCGTGATGTTCTCCCAGTCGCCCTCGTGTGCCTGCCAGAGCCGATCGCCGCGCGAGCGCCAGTCGTCGAAGGAGTAGAACAACCAATAGCGGACGAGGTAGCGCGCCTTTCCGCTAATACCAGCAGGCATCGGCGTTCCGGCCGGAACGTCCAACACGCGACCATAGATGACCGGGCGTTTCCAGTCGCTCAACGTCGCTGCGACCTTCTCGTAACACGTTGCGCCCGCCTTCAGCGCGCACGGAAGGTTGAGCCGGTAGCAAGGCGTCAACGTGCACCCGACGCTGCTCGTCGGAAGCGGCGGCGTCGTGCCCGTCCAGACTCCCCGCGCCGTCTGGCGCTCCAGCTCCGCCAGCCGCAAGAACCGCTCTACCCCGACCGGCGCCCACGCCTCGTCGGCATGGAAATAGAGGACGGGCATAAACCGCTGCAACAGCTCGTTTCGATCCGCCGGTGTCAGCGTCTGCGACCGCCCGCTCGCCGAATCAAGAGCGACACCAGCCACAGCCGCGATCAGAACGAGAACGATCACGCCGAAACGCCACCGAGCTCGCATCGGCGCGAGCCTACCCGCGCTCGCGCCCAGCCCCCTGAATGCTTACGCGCCGCTTACAGGTCGAGTGAGACGGTCCGCCTCTCGAAGACCAGCTCGCTAGTCGGGACGTGCTAGCCGAACTTGAACTTGAACGAGCGGATGGCGGCTTCGTGTAGTGACGCCTCTAGGGCCAGGCCCCCGTCGGGAGAAGCCACGCGGCGACTGCGGCGGCACCGCACGGCGCTGGACGAGGGCCCGACCCCCACCCCACCGTTGCACGTCGAATACACGTCTCCTGCCGCTCAGGGCAGCGCGTCGGCAACGGCGCTAAGCCCGTATCCGTGCGCGAGTCGCCGCAAGGTCTGGGCGGCGACACCGCGAGTCTTGAGTCCGCACAGCGCTTTCGCCGCAGACAGCGCCAACGCGGACTCGTCGGCCGTAATCCCCTGCGCCTCTAGGACGAAACGCGCATACCAGCGAGCGATAACCCGGTCGAACCTGCCCGGATCAGCGTCAGCGAGCAGAAGGCAGAACGACAGCGCGTCCGGTAACGACAGTTCGCCGATCTCGCGCGCAGCGATCTCGGCGTTCAGGAGGTTACGGTTCCTGAGCGCCCGACTGAAGCGTCCGTGTGCCGAGCCCTGGCTGGTCATCGTCGCACCGTGGGGCTCGGCGTGCGACGACTCTAACGGCCAGCGCGGCGCGAACTCTGCGGCGGGCTAGCCAAACCGCGGGCTCAGTCGGCCGTTTTGGACGGTAGGCACCCCCCGCGATCGGGATTAGCGTCAGCGAATGCGTGCCTACGCCCTCGCCGATCTCGGCGACCACCTCTCGGTCGACGTCTACCTCCGCAAGGAAGACGCATTCGCAGAACTCGACGAGATCTTGCGAGACGAACCCGACTGGGCCGGCCTGCTATTCGTTGCGCCGATCGAGCTAGATGAGCGCGAAATGTCCTTGAACTAAACCGTCTCCCGTCGATTCGACTCGCGCACGTCGCGACATCGATGAGATTGGTAGAGCGGGTGGGAGCGGGAAGGGCAAAGTGTATGCAGACCACCGATCGACTCCCTGGTCACGTACCAGAGGGTCGCGTGGCGCTCCTCCTTTAGGCAGACGGGGCGGGCCGCGATATCGTGGCTTCCCCACTACCACCCGCCGCCCAGAGAGCGGGCGAACCATCCAGCCACGGCTGGATGGTTTCATGGGTCAATCGTGCGACATCTTGGTCGCTTCCGGGATGGACGCTTGCGCTGGACGGCCGCGTGATTGGGGTTCGCGTCGCTCGGCAAGAAGACGGACGATGCTGCAGCAGAAGATCTACCAGCAACGTCTTGGCCTCGGGCACGACGTCATCCGCGGCTCGCGGGTGCTCTCGCTCCGAATGCGTGACGGCGAACGGCGGAACATCTGGAACCGCATCCGCAGGGCGTTTCGCCAGCCGCAGCCCGGTCAGCGCTAGTCGCCGAACCCGCGGTCGGTCCCCAGACCGTGGTGTGGCCGGTCCGCCCGTCGGCTCGGACGGAAAACCCCCGCACGCCAGCCGACTCGGCCGAGTGAGCGTTTTTTGAGTACAGCGGCAGGGGCCCACCCCCTCGTCGTCCTTCGCACGTTGCCGCGAAATCCGCGGCCGTTCTTTTATTTCGAGACGAGACACTCGTTCGCGCGCGGCTGCGACTTGACGCTCAGCTGTTGCGGGCGCGAGCCGACAGCTTGTTGCTGATGAGTGAGCGAGGGCGCACGCGGATCGCGAGCGCGGCCGAATGTGCCGAGGTCAGGAGGCTCACTGCGGACGGCGTGAGCGTGCGGGCGGTCGCGGAGGCCGTTTTGGTGATCGCCGCTCGGACAGATCCGCGGTGCCGCTGATCACTCAGACTCACAGAGACTCGCTTGCCCGGCGCTCCTCCTAGATCAACTACCTGCGAGGAGTTGGACCTTGATCGAACGGTCAATCACCCGTCTATGCCCCGAGCGGGGAACGGCGGGCGAGCGGCAACGCGCAGGGCCGGCGCGAGAATGGGTTGGCTATACGCCCGACGGCCACCGCTTAGTCGTCAGGCGCGAGCAAGGCATCTGGCGGGTGAGCTCAAACGGGGCAGAGCCGGTTCGGCACCGGATACTCGATCTCGCCCCGATCGGAGCGATCCGCCCCGACGTTCATGCGCATTCGCTCGACATCGACTACGGCGAATGGACGCGACTCATCGCCGACAGCATCGAGTCGACATGGCCAGGCGCGCAATGAGCAGCGGCATGACGCTCATAGGTGGGCGGGTAACGAGCAGGCTGCAGCGGCCCGCTGATTAGCGCGGATTGCTGACGCGGCGCGGTACGCAGATGATCCGCTCGATCCGGCGATACTCGAACGGAGGCTCTTTCTCGATGATCACCCAGGGCTTCCCGTCGATCTCGAGGACGTCGCCGATCTCCGCATCCGCGCCGTTTTTGTAGCGGATCCTGTCCTGTCGATTCGGCCGCTGCAGAACGACTTCGTAGGCGGGCACGGTCGGGGATCCTTCCTGCCGGTGCATCGCATCCGCACCGGGTCCTACTGATCCTACGCCTAAGGCGGCCAAACCGGCGTCCGCAAACCGACCACCGAGCGTTACGGGTTTCTACGCTTGCAATCAAAGAAGTGGGACCACGTGGCCAGAAGGGAGTCCGAGCGGCCGTCAATCCCGACGATTGGATGCAGCTCCCAACCGTCAGCTTGCGCTCGGACTCCTATAAGAGGAGACGTTGTTAAGTCGGAAGACTTGCGCGCCACGGAGCACGTAGGAGCGACACGAGTTTCGATCGGCGCGCCATCTCCTTAATTGGGACACCCCCCGGCTCGCGGGCAGTCACCGCCGCAGGCAGCTGGCAGCCTCCTGGTCAGGTACAAGGAGATCGGACTCACGCGGACCATCTGCGGCGTACAACGGATGTCGTGCAGCCCATCGTGAGATCCGCGCTCGGGTCCGATTCGTGCCGCAGCCAGTTCGGTAGAAATTAGCTGCATGATCGCCTGTCCACGCTGCGGCTGGTTTGCCGACGTACCGCGCGATCGCGAGAACGCTGTCTGGGCCGAGCACCAGCGCGATCCGTTCTGTGCAGACGTCGAGCCTGTCCACGCTCCTCCTGCATCTCCGTATCGCGCACGCCTGTGCATCAAGGGCCATCGACGAGACGCCTTCGGTATCTGCTGGGAGTGCCTATCGGCCAAGGCCAAGATGCCGTTGCGTGCCCGCGCTCGTCACCGCAATCGAACGCGGCGCGGATGAGTGACCTCGAGGTTGATCGCTAGGGAGTCGTCGCGGCTCCGAGGGCCTTTAGGTTCACGCGCGCGTGCGACTATCAGAACGCTGCGACGAGTGAGCCGCTTACAAACGGCGATTGCTTGTCGAGAGACGCCGGCGCGGCTCCTTATGGGACACCAGGCGATCTGTCGGAGGGTCGCGCATCGTTGCGGCAGATCACAACCCCTCGCGGCGCCGGTACCGCCTGCGCAACCTAGGAGTCCTGTCCATTCAGGCTCGTCGCCGAGTAACGTGGAGAGCCGCGGTCACGTCCTGACGTAGCCCGACATCTTGTTTCGGCTGTCAGCTCGCGACCAGGTGCTCTGGCCGTCCGTCCAAGCAGGCGTTGTCTATTCTGGCGCGGTGAACTCCGGAGCGTCGGCGAGCGCCGGAGTGAGAAGCTTGAATGCGCGCACGCGAGACCCGCTCTGCCGCGTTACCTGCTCGCCAAGATCTTGAATGGCGAGATCTCCAAGGTCTTCGTCTTCGAGCAGCGCGGCTGTTGAGGAGGAAAGGAGGATTTGGCCCTGAGGGGTGTCAAAACTCTGATCCACGCCCGGGAATCACTCGTTTTCCAGGCAGAACCGGAGTTTTGAAACCGCTCACCCTCGGTATGGAGCACTTATGGAGCAGAGCGGACGCAAGCGCCCGCAAATGACCGCAAAGGCAGGAGCCGCGGAAGCCGCACGGTTACTTGCAAGCCGCCTCCGCTAGTTGCATCCAGTGGCCGGGGACCCTGGTTTTTAGGGAGGGGGTCGACGGTTCGAGTCCGTCAGAGGGCTCTCAAGGGCGCCGCAAGTCGGCGCTCTCTCGTTGCGTGGACGAGGGGAGTCGGCTGGCATACGGTCATGCCGTCGAGCACGAGAAGGGAGAGATCATGTACCTCGGTATCTACGAGATCGACGGTGATCCCGATGAGCTGCTTCTAGCTTACGATCGGCTGATGGCTGGGATGCCGGAGGATCAGGTGGACTTCCACGCCTGCGCCGTCCGCGAGAACGGGATCACGATCTACGATGCCTGTCCGACCAAGGAGGCGTTCGAGCGGTTCTCGACCAGCGCGGAGTTCCGCAGCGCGGCCGAGGCCGCCGAGCTTCCCTGGCCGAGCAGGATCGAGGGGCTTCCGCTTCACGCCGTGCGCGCACGCGACGGCGTCACGGTCATCTGATCGACACCCCGCGGGCAGTTCTGTCCTGGTCCGGGGCGATCTCCGCCACGACGCCAGCGCCCCGAGACGACACGGCGACGTGCAGCACCGCTGGGTGGGCCAGCGATGCTTCTATGTTTGTCAAGTCGCCAGCGGCGGTCCGTGTTCGAGTAGCCGGTAGAGGCTGCGGGCGAGGTAGCGCTTGAGGCAGCGGTTTGCCTCTCGCCGCGTTTTGCCTTCTTCGATGCGCCGTTGGATGTAGGCGATCGTGGCGGGGTGTGAGCGTTTTCTTGTGACGAGGATCATGTGCAGTGCGCGGTTGAGTTTTCGGTCGCCGCTTCGGTCGAGCCGGTAGCGGATCGTCTGGCCGGAGGAGGCGGGGATCGGTGCTGCGCCGGCGAGCCGTGCGAAGGCGGCTTCGGAGCTGATCCGTCCCTGGTGTGACCAGGAGAGGACGAGCTGCGCGGCGGCGTGCGGTCCGACACCTTGCTGGTCGAGTAGCTGCGGGGCGAGCTTACGGGTGAGCGTTTCGATCTCGCCTGCGAGCTCACGCTCCTCGGCGGTCAGTTGCAGCAGGCGTCGGGCGATCGAGCGCAGGGCGAGCTTGCTGCCGCGCAACTCGGCGTCCTGGCGGCCATGGGGTCGGGTTGCCGCGAGCCGTTGCAAGAGCCGGGCTCGTGTGAGCGGCCGCAGCTCGCTGCGCAGCGGCTCCGGGGTGATCAGTAGGTCACGGAGCTGGCAAAGCCCGGCCCGTCTCGCGTTGACTGCTCCTTCGCGTGCGGCCACCAATGCCCGCAATGCCTGGCGTTCCCCGCCCGCACGCGGCGTCGCCGGCCGACCGTTCGCAAGGACGCTGCGAGCGGCGAGGACAGCGTCGAGAGCGTCGGTCTTGCCACCCGAGCGGCGCTCTCGCCGCAGCCTGCCGACCTCGAGCACCCGCTCACCGCGGCTACTCAGGAAGCGGGTGAGACCTGCACCGAACGAGCCGGTTCCCTCAACCGCGAACGCACGCCGACCTGGCGCGTGCTCCTCGGCGAGCTTCAGCGCCTCTGCGTAGCCGTCACTGTCTGCGGCGACCGTCGACTCGAAGACGACAGCACCGCTTTGCACGTGCACGACCGCGAGCGCATGCGAGTCGCGGTGCGGGTCGACACCGACGATGTAGTCCAGCTGATCTGCGAGCATCCGTTCACCGACCTCCAGCCGAAGTGTTGGGGGACACGAACCGGTGTCGGTCTGGGGATGGAAACCGCGGACGGCATAACTGTGACGGGTCACGCGCTCAAGACGCGGACAGGCTTCTGATCAGGCCAGCAAGCGGGCGCCAGGCCGACACCGGACTCTCCACTCGGACACATCACTGGAAAGACACCGACACACCGGGTCATTCAGAAATCGAGTCACAAGCAAAGAGCACCGACGCCAACCTGACAAACGCCCCAGACGGGACCGCTCACACACTCACAGTTCAAAAATGTCTCTTGGCGGAGCTCCTCGACAGAACGTCTCTCGTGTGGTCGTATGCGTCCCGCGCTTCGTCCGGTGTGTTGCCGATCGCGGTTGCCCCCACGAATCCGGCGACAGCGAGCGAGCTGATCATGTGGAAGGCGACTCCGGCTTGTCGCTCGGCGTTCCATCCGAGCGCGCCCGCGTCGATGAGGTCGAGGAGATCGTCGGGTATGAGCGTTCGGTAGTCGTCTCCGGCGAGATGGTCAGAGGCGACGTAGTGCTTCGGCTGTCCGGCGGAGATGAGTTGTGCGCTGTCGGGGTCGTAGGCGGCATCGGTGAGGGCCTGTAGAGCGAAGTACGTTGCGGTCGTGCCGCCACAGCGGAGGTTGATCTCGATCGCATACGAACGCCAGGGACCTCCTCGGTTGCGCACCGTCACGAAGTCGACGGCGAACCGTCCCATCGCTCCTTCTCGTGCCAGCCGACGGCCAAGTTTGAGGGCTTCCCGAGTGATGTCGAGCGCGTACTGGGAGTCCGCCGGGAAGCTGCTACCGCGGAAAGTGAAGCCGCTTGGCCCGCCCAAGATCTGATCGTGGGTTGAGAGCACCTCAACCTCACCTTTCGGGCTTGCCCGGAGTTGCACGCTCGGGCTGCGGTACTCCTCCCCCGTGATCCGCTCCTCGACGATCCCGCCACCCGTTTTGAGCAGCGTCAGGAACTCCTCGCTCGTGGCCGACGCATCTTCCAACCTCATGCCGAGAACGGCCGCGTCGAGCTCCGCCTCGTCGACACCGTGGAGGTCGATCAAGGCGTTCCCGAGGCCGCCAAACCCGTCGTTTACCTTGACAATCGCCTCGGCTAATCCTGGCCGCCGCTCGCGGAGGTAGCGGAGCGCGTCGACCAGATCGCGCTGATCACGCACGTCGTTTACACCCTCGGGGTGCGGGACCGCCTCCTCTCGAAACAATGCTCGCGCACCAGCCTTCGACCCGAACGCCGTCAGGCGCGGGTGCGATCCATAGATCGGAATCCCAAGTGTGAGCGCAAGCTGAACCTCGAGATCGGACACCACGAACGGCACGATCACAGCAAGCCGCGGGTCGACGACGTGACTTCGGATGCGATCCAGAGTGCGCGGCCGAGACAGCAGCTTCGCCGACAACGGCTCCATCGTCCCGTCTGCGAGCGACACAAGAGACAGTCGTCGTTGAGCATCGGTCGAATCGAGGCCCGGCACAAGACCGAGCCAGTAGTCCACTATCCGGGGAAGCACCGGCTGCGACGTCACGTACACCACGCGCGACTCCGGTGTCCGCAGCAGACCGAGCACGAGACAGAGAAAGCGTTCCTCGTAGGCGGGAAGCACCGGCGCAAGGTGCGCTGGCGGATCGTTGCTCAACGAATGCACGACGACATTCGTTCTCGGCGTGGGGGCGCGAGAGCGCAACGTCAGCGCCGGCCAGACCTCCGCAAGTCCCCTCTGAAGCCGGACAAACGAGTCTTCCACAGTGCGGAAACTACGCAAGTTCCACGAAGCGCTCGGCAAGACCCATCCGATGCCTCGCTCGCATGCCCAAGGTGCTCTCACTTGAGTTCCCTAGGCCACCTCTCATTGAGCCGTGAGTCGCCACCGGTTGCCGATCGGCCTGTTTGAGCCGTTTTCGGGGCCTTCCCATTTGCGACCGGTTGCCACCGGTTGCGCCCGCTTGGCTCCAGAAATGCTCCATGCTGGTGCCCGCGACGCCTGGGCGATCATGGGCATCGACACCCAGCTGATCGACGATGGGACGTACTTTGTCGTCGAGTTGGACGGCGACATCGCCGGGTGCGGCGGCTGGAGCCGTCGCGCGACCCTCTACGGCGGCAACCAGACGCCGGGTCGTGACAGCGAGCTGCTCGACCCGGCGGTCGACCCGGCGCGGGTGCGGGCGATGTACACCAATCTGGCCTATGCTCGACGCGGGGTGGGCCGTCTGATCCTTTCCCTTTGCGAGGCGGCTGCCGCGGCCGAGGGGTTTACGCGGCTCGAGCTGATGTCCACGCTCTCGGGTGAGCCGCTCTACTACACCGCGTGCGGCTTCCGACCGCTCGAGCAGGTGGCGGACGCCACTGGCGGGGCGGCCGTGCCGCTCGTCCGGATGGAGAAACCCGTCGACCCGAGCCTGCTCGGCTGACTCACAAACGCGGGGTGCGGCGACCGGCAAACGGGCTACCGGTCGCCACCGCTTCCAGGTGGAGCAGTGCCGCGTGGCGAGGCAGCTTAGGAATGTCGCTTGAACGCCGTGGCCACGAGAAGATGGTCGAGCGAGTATTCGTGCACCAGTCGAGGGAGCGCTCTGTGCTGAGAACGCGAAACGCCGACGTAGCAATCGTGGGCGCAGGAATCATCGGCCTGTCTTGCGCCTACTTTCTTGCGCGGCGGGGGATGAAGGTCGTCGTCCTCGAACGCAAGCTGCCAGGATCGGGGAGCTCGACGCGGAACGGCGGAGGCATCCGGTCACAGTTGGGGACGGCAACCAATGTCCAGCTGTCGGCCCTCAGCGAACAGTACTGGGCGGAGTTCGAGGATCGATCTGGCGTCGACGTCGGGCTGCGGAGGATCGGATACCTCTTCCTTGCTGCGGACGAGGATGGGCTTCAGACCCTCCGGGAGCAGGTGTCGCTCCAGCACGGGTTCGCCATCCCGAGCGAGCTCCTCACCGCGGACGACATAGGGGCACGGTGGCCTAGTCTCGGCGGCCTCGATGTTGCCGGCGCGAGCTTCTGCGCCACCGACGGCTATCTGAACCAGCATCGTGCAGTACATGGCATCGCACAGGCAGCCGAAGCGGAGAGTGCCACGATCGAATGCGGAGTCGGCGTCACCGGATTCGATCTCCGAGCCGACCGGATCGAGGCGGTGCGGACGACGAACGGCATCATCCGAGCCGATGTCGTCGTCAACTGCGCCGGCGCATGGGCGGCTGGCATAGCCCGACGGATCGGCGTCGACCTGCCGATTAGAAGCCGTCGCGTTCAGCTTCTGCTCGCACGCCTGACCAACTCTCTGCCAGCCGATCTGCCGTGGCTGATCGGCCCGCTCGGCCAAGTGCACATCCGGCAGCATGAGGAGGGATGCGCGCAGGTCGGCGGCTTTCTAGGCAGGGACGAGACAGTCGATCCCTCAGCGTTCGTCCACGATGCCGACCCAGACTGGATCGCTGCGGTTCTCGAGCAGGTGAGCCGGAGCTTCCGGATCGAGATCGAACGATCTGCGGTCATCGAAAGTTGGGCCGGCCTCTATCCGAGCACGCCCGACCAGCACCCGATCGTCGATCGCACTGAGGGAGGCATGGTCGTCGTGGGAGGCTTCGCCGGTCTCGGTCTCATGCACGCTCCCGCTGCAGGGCTGCTCGCGGCCGAACTCATCCTGGAAGGCTCGATTAGCTCTCTCGATCCGAATGAGCTAAGCCTCGCGCGGTTCTCAAAGCGGATCGAGTCGGTCGAGCAAACGGGGTTCTAGCTCCGTTCTCCTAAGCTTGGCCGAGCGCTGAGAGCACGAGAGTTCACGTCCCCTGACGGAGCGTGCTTCTAGCGTCGAGTCCCGCGCGAACGTTCTACTCGGACGTGACGGCGGTGAGGTTGACGGTGAGCAGTACGCCCGGCTTGGGCAGCTCCCGGACGCCGATTACGGTCCGAGCGGGGCGATGCTCGCCCATCTTCTCGATGTAAGCCGCATTCATTGCGTCGAAGTCGCTCATCTGGCTGAGAAACACAGTGACGTGGACGACGTGAGCCAGGTCCGAGCCGACCGACTCCAACATCACCTTGAAGCTCTCGAGAATCTGGCGGGTCTGCGACTCGATGTCCGGCCCCGACAGCTTCCCAGTGGCCGGGTCGACGCCAGCGGTGGCGCCGATGGTGATGAAGCTTCCGACTTTGGCGATGTGGTTGTACGGACCGATCGGCTCAGGCGTGTTCCGGGGTGTGCTCGTCTCGACTGCTGGCATGCCGGTGCTCCTTCCTTCGCCGCGGATTGGTCCCAGACAATGACACCCAGTCAGCCTCGCCCGACGCCGTCGGGTTTTGACAGCTCGCTAAACGTGGCGGACTTCGCGGCCGCGGTTGGTGGAGACCCGCGTCATCGACCTGCGCGCGGTACGGATCGCCGCCTGGCGGAAGACGCTGCTGGAAGGACATCGCGTTGAGGCGACCCAGGCATTGCGGCAGGTGCTGAACCGGGCGCGGTGCGCGATTACGAGCCTACGCGAGCGCCGTGAACAGGTCGGCCGCGGCGTCCACCACCTTCTCGACGTCCCTCTCCTCGGTCACGGTGGAGAGGGCGAACATTCCGCGAGGGGCGATGAACAGACCCCGGTTCATGAGCCCGAGGTGGAATGCGGCGGCGGCGACTGGGTCGGCGCCCTGCGCGGAGTCGAAGTCGCGCACCGGCGCGGTCGTGAAGTGCACGTTGAGGAGCGAGCCGACGTGCGTGACCTGCGCCGCGACGCCCGTGCGCTCGATCGCATCGCGGAGGCCACTTGCGAGTTTGTCCCCGAGCCGGTCCAGCTTCGCGTACGCGGCGTTGTCGAGCAGTTCGAGCACCTTCAGCCCGGCGGCGACGGTCACGGGGTTTCCGTTGAACGTGCCGGAGTGGCTGATGCTGCGCTCGCCGCCCCGCCGGAAGACGTCCATCACGTCAGCGCGGCCGCCGAGGGCGCCGACCGCGAAGCCGCCGCCGATCACCTTGGCGAAGGCGGTCAGGTCGGGCTCAATGCCAGCCGTGTCCTGGTAGCCGCCGCGGCTGAGGCGGAAGGTGATCACCTCGTCGAGAATGAGCAGCGCGCCGGTCTCCTGTGTCCACTTGCGCGCTTGCTCGAGGTAGCCCGGCTCGGGAGGGATCACGCCGGCAGAGCCGAGCACCGGCTCGAGCAGGACTGCGGCGAGCGTGTCGCCGGCGTCGTCGATCGCGGCCCGCAGGGCATCCGAATCGTTGAAGGGGACAGCGCGTACCGGAGTAACCTCCGGCACGCCGGGAGGGAACGCACCCGTCCGGAGGCCCCGATCGAGCTCAGGGACGCAGCCGTGGTAGCCGCCGATCGCCTTGATCACGGTCGGCCGCCCCGTGAAGGCGCGTGCCGCCCAGATTGAGAGCAGCGTCGACTCGGCGCCCGAGTTCGTGAACCGTAGGCGCTCGACGCTCGTGACGCGGCGGATCAGCTCTTCCGCTAGCTCGATCTGTCCGGGCACGGGAGCGGCCACTCCAGTCAGGCGCGAGATCGCCTCCACGGCTGCGGCCATCACCTCGGGGTGACGGTGACCCGTGATCAGCGACGTGTAGTTGAGCAAGAAGTCGGCGTACTGGTTGCCATCGAGATCGACCAGCTCGATCCCCTCCGCGCGCCCGATGGTGGCCGGGTAGGGCTCGTAGTTGGTGGCGCTCCTCGTGTCACCTCCAGGGAAGACGTCGAGTGCGCGCCGGAAGCGCTCTCGGGAACGCGGCGTTCTCGCCTCGAACTCCTTGCGCTCTCGCTCGAAGATCTGAGCGGCGGCAGAGACGACACCAGTCATTGAACCCTCCGGACGCAAGTCGACGGGCAGCGTGAAGCCACGGACCGGCTCCCTGCGGAAGGCCACCGAATCTACGCGACCGTGCTCTCGTCCGTCAAACGAAACGCCGTAGCGCGCGTGGAGGCCTCGAGGTGTTCCAGCCTCATGTCTTCGTCCTTCGCGTGGCTGAGGCCGTGCAGACTCTGGGCGATGAGCATCAAGGGTTATCGAAGGCTCAGTCGCTCCGCCGTAACCTCGTTGTGTTTTGCGCAGCGTTCGGTTTTGCCCTTCGTCGGAGGCTCGAATCCGTGACGCCCTCCGCGTGAGAGAGGTCGTCATCCGAGCGGAGCGCGTCGTTGTTGTGATTCCTCGATCTCGTTGTCGATCGGGGAGGTTCGGTCGTGGCACAGCAGGGTCAGGTTTTTCCGATGAAGTCGAACCGAGGCGGGGCTCCGCTTTGGGGGTACAGGTATCGGACCGGTGGGCGCGGCTCGGGACGGATGCAGCGCGGCGGGTTCGGCTCGGAGCAGGATGCCAGGGAGTCGCTTGAGAGGGCACTGGAGCGGGTGCGGCGGGCGAACGGCACCGGAACGACGCTCACGCTCGCCGGGCTCGTTGATGAGTACCTCGCCCAGCACGACGCCCAGCCGGAGACGATCGAGAAGTTGCGCTGGCTCTTGTCAAAGGCGGTGGGCGAGTTCGGGAGTCAACGGTTGGGACAGCTCCGTTCGCAGGAGATCGCGGCCTGGCGGATGACGATTCCGGCCGGCCATCGCTTCGAAGCGACCCAGGCGCTTCGGCAAGTGCTGAGCCGCGCTGTCGACTGGCAGATGATCGACGTCAACCCGGCCAAGCAGGGTGTCGACAACCCGCAGCGGCGGCGCACTGAGAAGCGGCCGTTCGAGTCGTGGGCTCAACTCGCCAAGGTTGCCTCGCGGCTTGGCGAGCGTGAGAGCGCGCTCGTGATGTTCGCGGCAGCGACCGGCCTGAGGCCGGGGGAGTGGACCGCCCTCGAGCAACGGGATATCGACCGGCACGCCCGTGTCCTCTACGGCGGCGCGCTTTCCGCAAAGGCCGGATCAAATGCCCCAAGACTGAAGGCAGCGTCCGCGCCGTGCCGCTCCAGGCAATCGCGCTCGACGCGCTCGAGCAGCTCCCGGCCGGGGCTGATAGTGACCTTCTGTTTCCGTCACTGCGCGGCGCTTACTTCGATCTCCACAACTTCCGCACCCGAGAGTGGAAGCCCGCCCAGCTCGCAGCCGGGATCACACCCATCCGCCGCGTCTACGATCTTCGGCACACGTTCGCGACCTTCGCCCTGCGTGCCGGTGTCTCGACCTTCGACCTCTCCCGCTACATGGGTGCCAGCCTGACGATGATCGACCGCCACTACGGGCACCTCGCGCGCGATGGACGCGACCACGCGATCGACCTCCTCGACACTCATGCGAGCGCTGACGAGGCCGGTGTCCACCGCGTGGACGTTGCGTGGACACTTCACCAACAAGCCGTCGTCAGCGCAGCCAACACAAACGCCTCATAGCAGGGAAAAAGCTGAAGCCCTCTGACGGACTCGAACCGTCGACCCCCTCGCAATGCACACCGAATTTTGGCACCCCACAGGTCGAGGAGACGCTCCGGAACGAAGCGCTGGCGGACGCACTCGCGATCTTGGGCCAGCATGAGCGAGGCGTGATCGTCCTCCGCTACGGCCTCTACGGCTCCGAGCCAGAGACGCTCGACGAGATCGGACGGCGGCTTGGGGTGTCGCGCGAGCGCGTGCGGCAGCTCGAAACGGTGGCGCTCAAGCAGCTTGCCCGGCTGCGTGAGATGGAGTCGGTCGCGAGCTAGCCGGTCCGTGCGGTTTGCGGGTCCCGGCCAACCGGCTGCCGCCCGGCGACGAGGCGGCGAGGGTCAGTAGAGCCAAGGCACAAACCGGCGCGGCGTGGCTGCCTGGTAGGCCGCGTATGCGGGGAAGCGCTCGCTCAGCCAGGCCTCCTCGCGCCGCGCTTTGAGGGCGAAGAGTAGCGCGAGCAGCGCGGTCGGGATGAGGCCGAGCGGTGCAGCGGCAAGCGACCAGCCAAGCCCAATCAAGATCGCGCCTCCGTACATGGGATGACGCACGAGACGGAAGATCCCGCTCTGCCGCAGGCGCGTGCGGGCGCGCGGTCGCGGCAGGGGCGTGAACGAACGTCCCAGTGAGAGGAGGCCGAGGACGACGAGGAGCAGGCCTGCGAGGGCGATCAGCAACCCGAGAATGCCGAGGAACGAGTCCGCCGAGCCGGGCCAATAGACGCCGACGAAGCCACACCCGATGATCGCGGCGCCAAGCAGGAGTTGCAGCACGAGCCAGCCCTCTCCGCGCGGACCGAGTTCGGGAAGCCGATCTGCCTTGGGCATCGGCAACGATCGAGTCTACGACTGAGGCGGCGCCCTGGCTGGCAGCCTGGGCGGCAGCAAGTACACGGCCACGGGGTTCTTCACGCCGAAGTACTCCGAAGATTCCCTCGCTCTGCCTCGGCGGCGTGCCGTGTGCCTCAGTAGCGTTAACTAGTCAGGCAACGCCACGCCTCGCCTGCCTGTCGGCTCAACGTTCTCGTTGCTCGCGGAGCTGGGCAGCGACGGTCTGGAACTCGCGCAGCGCGGCCAGCCGCGCCAGCGCCTGGCCCTCGAGCTGCCGGACGCGCTCGCGGGTCAGGTCGAGCTCGTGGCCGATCGCCTCGAGCGTCCACGGCTCGCCCTCGAAGCCGAAGCGCAGCTCGAGGATGCGCCGTTCCCGCTCGGGCAGGGCGTCGAGGGCCCGGCGGACACCCTGGCGGAGGAGCGACTCCTCGGCCTCGTCGAACGGGTCGGCGGCCGCGCGGTCGGCGAAGAGATCGCCGAGCTCGCCCTCGTCATCCGCCCCGAGGGTCTGGTTCAGCGAGACCGACGCCTGGGCCGCGCCGAGCGCCTCGTCGACGTGCTGGATCGGCAGGCCGGTCGCCTCGGCAAGCTCTTCCTTCGTCGCCTCGCGGCCGAGCTCGACTTCGAGCCGGCGCGCGGCGCGGCCGAGCGTCTGCTGCCGCTCGACGACGTGGGTCGGGAGGCGGATCGTCCTGGCCTGGTTCGCGACCGCGCGCTGCACCGACTGGCGGATCCACCAGTGGGCATAGGTCGAGAACTTGTAGCCGCGCCGCCAGTCGAACTTCTCGACCACGCGGCTGAGGCCGAGCGTGCCCTCCTGGATCAGGTCGAGGAAGGGGACGCCGAGGCCCCGGTAGCCCTTTGCGATCGAGACAACCAGCCGCAGGTTTGACTCGATCATCCGCCGCTTCGCGCTCAGGTCGCCGCGCTCGATCGCCTTCGCGAGCATGACCTCCTCGGCCGCGCTCAGCAGCTTGTTCCGGCCGATGTCGGCGAGGAAGAGCCGAAGGCTGTCGGCGGCGCCGACGAGCGCCTGGGGCTGCTCGGCGGCAGCGGGCTCGGGGGCCTTCTCGGCCTCCTCGCCTTCGGAGCGAGGCTCGCCCACCTCGAGGCCGATCGCCTCGCGGGCGAGCCGCTCGAGCTCGTCGTCGCCGAGGTGCTGCTCGAGCGCGAACGCCTCGAGCTCGGCCGGCTCGATGAAGCCGCGCTCCTCCGCGCCCTCGAGCAGCGTGCGCGCAGCCTCGGTCTCGAGCAGTTCGTGAAGTTGGTTCTGGGCCAATTTCTCCTCTTGGTTCTTAGAACTCGTCGCAGGATGAGCGGGCGTTGAGATGTTACGCCTGCTCGCTCGCCGCTTGGAAGTTCTTCATCGGCAGCGAGCACGCTCACCTGTCAGAGAATGCGAGCAGGGCGCTAGCCGACCGTCGATGTGGAGACGTCGCGTGTGGCCCGGGCGGCTTCGGTGTAGCGCCTCGCGTAGTGTCGTTCGGGACCCGCAAACCCAGAGCTGGTGCGGCTCACGCTCTCCGGTGTAGCGGTGTACCGGTGTATCGGGGCGCTATAGGAAGGGCGGCTGACTGTTCACCCACTCAGTGGACGATAGGCTCGGAGCCCTCTGTGTTCGCCCTGGACAAATGATGGCGAGTGGGAATTCGTCGAAAGGCGACGACCTGCCTAGCGGAGCGCGCGCCGCGAGGCAATGGCTCGCTAAGCGACTCTCCGACTGACGACTCAGCCGTGCCTAGGAGACCTCTTGTCGCGGTTGACGACATCGCGTGCCCCGCTGTAGCGTCGCCGCACAGGGCCGATCGACGGGAGGATCTCATGAATGGAAACGGCGGCGAGCTCTCCAGCTTCCTGACGAAGCTCAGCGAGGATCCACAGCTTCAAGACGCATACGCGCGGGATCCGCAAGGGACGATGCGCGAGGCCGGGCTTTCGGACGACACGATTCAGACCGTCCTCAGCCGTGACCTGGAGAAGGTGAAGGCGGTGCTCGACAAAGAGCTTGGGGGCGGCGGCCACATAATGTTCATGGTTATCTTCGAGTCGAAGGCCTGATCGCGGATCGCGGCTCGCTCACCGTTGTCGGAACGGGGATCGCGCTGCGGGAGCAGGTGACGCCGGAGGCGGCCTCGGCAATCGAGCGGGCGGACGAGATCCTCTACCTCGTCACGCAACCGCTGACGGCACAGTGGATCGAGCGGATGAATCCGCGCAGCCGCTCGCTCGACAGTCTCTACGCACCCGGAAAGCCCCGGCGCGAGACCTACGCGGAGATGGTGGAAGAGCTGCTCGCGCCGGTGCGGGCCGGCCGCGACGTCTGCGCCGCCTTCTACGGGCATCCGGGCGTCTTCGTCAATCCCGGCCACGAGGCCATCCGCCGCGCGCGCACCGAGGGTTACCGGGCCCGCATGCTGCCCGCCGTCTCGGCGCTCGACTGCCTCGTGGCCGATCTCGGAATCGACCCCGCCGCGACGGGGCTTCAGAGCTACGAGGCGACGGACTTCATCGTCCATCGCCGCCGTCCTGACACGGCCGCCACGCTCGTCCTGTGGCAGATTGGCGTCGTCGGCGAGCTCGGATACGCGAGCGCGCCGCGCCGCGAGAACCTCGCGCTCCTCGTCGATCGCCTCGCTCGCGCGTACCCGCGCGAGCACGAGGTGATTGTCTACGAGGCGTCGCCGTACCCCCTCGTCGCCGACCCGTTCGTCCTGCGGCTGCCGTTCGAGGAGCTCCCGGACGCCCGCGTGCCGCTGCTCGCGACGCTCGTCGTCCCGCCGGCGCGCAAGCCGCGGCGCGATCGCGCGCTGACGGCGCGGCTCGGGCTCAGCTGAATCGCCGCGCCCGCTCGGCCGAGGCGAGGTTCCCCTTCGCCTCGTAGAGGACGATGGCCTCCGTGTACGCATCGTGGCGCTCTGCGCCCGAGAGCGTCGTGCCGAGGGCGACGAACGCATCGCCGCGCAGGTCGAGATCGTCGGCGCCCTCGAGGAGTGCGATCGCCTCCCGCGCGAGCTCCTCCCCCCGCTGTGCCTCGTCGCGGCCCGCGCACGCCTGCGCGCGTGCCGCGCGCCAGCCGACCTGGGCGTGGAAGTCGTCCGGCCAGGCCAGACGCTCGCTCGTCTCCGTGGCGGCCTCGGCCTCGTCGAACCTACCTTGGCGGCAGAGCGACTCGGCGAGCAGCGTCGCCACGACGGCCGAGTTCACCGTCTCGCCCAGCGTGTCGAGCGTGTCGAGCGCCGACCGGGCGATCCCCTCGGCACGGATGGGCTCGTCGGCCAGCAGCTCGACCCGCGCCGCGAAGTAGCAGGAGCCGGCTGCTGTGACGCGCCGACCGAGGTCCTCGAGGATCGACGAGCCGCGCGCCGCCTTCTCGCGCCCAGCGTCGAAGCGGTTGCGCATCGCCTCGAGCACCGCGGAGTAGGCAGTGAGGAGCGCCTCCGTGGCCCGCGCCCCCCGCGTGTGGTCGAGCAGCTCGGCGCAGCGCCGCAGCGCATCCTCCGCCGGGGTAGGGCCAGAGACGGTCGAGAGCCCGCGCATGGCCACGATCTGGTCGCGCCAGTGCCGATCGTCGGCCCGCTCCGCGTGCACGAGTGCGCGCTCGAGGAGCTCCTCGGCGCGGCCGACGCGACAGCGATTCCAGTTCGAGAGCGCGATGAACCAGAGTGCCTGGGCAAGCCCCGCGTCGTCCTCGAGGCGCTCGAAGACCGGCAGCGCCCCCTTCGCCGTCGTCACGAGCTCGTCCGTGCCGGCCGGGTCCGTGTAGAGCCGAAGGAAGGCCGCGTTCAGCCGGCCGCGGGCCGCGACTCCGTCGAGCCCAGCTGCGCCGGCGCGCTCGATCGCCTCGGTGTTGACCTCGGCCGCTCGCTCGAACTCGCCGAGCTCGCGGAGCGCGACGCCGAGACCGAGCAGGCGCTCGATCCGCTCCGGATCGTCCTCTGGGAGGAGCTCCGCCGCGCGCGACAGCAGCCCTTCCGCGGCAGCCATGTCCGAGCGACCGAGCGCACGGCGCCCCGCGGACGCCAACAAGCGTCCGGCGCGCACCCCAAGCGCGCCCTCGGCGAGCCCCAGCTCGGCGCGGTAGCGGTACGCCTGCTCGAAGTGGTAGCCGAGGACCTCCTCGTAGCCGATCTCCCGGTCGCCCGCCTTCTCCTCCAGCCAGTGCGCGTACTGCTCGTGCAGCTCGCCGCGGGTCCTCTTCGACAGGCTGCGGTACGCGGCGTCGCGGATGAGGATGTGGCGGAACCTGTAAGCCGTCTCGTCGACGAACGAAGGCGTCCCCGGGCGGACGAGCTCACGACGGACGAGGTCATCGAGCAGCCGCGTCGCCCGGTCGGCCGTCTCCGCGGCGAGCGCGAGGACAGCACCGAGGTGGAAGAGCTGCCCCTCGACCGCGCCGTCCTCGAGCAGCGTTCGCTGCCGCGCCTCCAGCCGGTCGAGCCGCTCGGCGAGCAGCGCGTCAATCGTCGGCGGGATCGCGAAGTGGGCGAGGCTACCGCGCCCGACCCAGTGCCCGTCCGGCGCTTGCCGGACGAGGCCGTCCTCGACGAGGATGGCCAACAGCTCCTCAACGAACAGCGGCACTCCAGCGGCTGCTTGGAGCACACGCTCGCGCACATCCTCCTGCAGCCCGGCGCCTCCGATCAGCTCTTCGATCAAGCGCGCCGCGTCTGCGTCCGGCAGCGGCTCGAGGTGGAGGATGGAGCCGGGCCAGCCGGGCCGTATGTCGAGCGCCTCCGGCCGGGCGGCGCAGATGACGAGAAGCGGGGCCCGCGCGAGTTCCAGGAGTTGCTCGACGAGGTCGAGGAGTGCCTGCTCCGCCCAATGCAGGTCATCGATCACGACGACGAGCGGACGGTCGCGCGCCAGCGCCTCGAAGAGGCGCCGAGCCGCCCACGCGATCTCGCCGGTGGCACCGCTCCCGCGCTCGAGTCCGAGCGCTTGGACGAGGAGCGCAGTCACGGCCTCGGCGTCGTCTGTGCCCGGGAGAAGCGCCTCGATCCGCCCGCGCGCGACCGAGGCCGCTTGCTCGCTGCCAATCCCCGCCGCCTCACGCACGATCTCCCCGAGCGCCCAGTACGTGATCCCCTCGCCGTAGGAAAGGCACCGCCCCGTGAGGACGCGTGCCTCGGGCTCGACCGAGGCCAGGAACTCGAGGCTAAGACGCGACTTGCCGACCCCCGGCTCCCCGAGGACGGTCACGAGCCGACAGGCGTCTTCCGCGGCGGCTGCGGCAAGCTCCTGCCCGAGCACGGCAAGCTCCTCACGCCGCCCGACAAGCGCGCCCGCGGCGCGGCCGTCGCGCGCGCCGCCCTCGGCGGCGACACCCACGAGCCGGTAAGCCGGAACGGGTTTCTCCTTTCCCTTCAGCGCGAGCGGCTCGACCGGCTCTGCGGTCACCGCTTGCCGGGCGAGGCGGTACGTCAGCTCGCCGAGCAGCACCTCCCCCGCTCCGGCCGTCTGCTCCAGCCGGGCCGCGACGTTCACGGCGTCGCCGCTGACGAACGCCTCGCCCGCGCCCGTGTCGCCGGCGACCACCTCGCCGGTGTTGACTCCGATGCGAAGCCCGATCCGGGAGCCGAACCGGCTCTCGAACTCGTCGTTCAAGGCCTCCAGCCGCCCGAGCATCTCCGCCGCGGCCCGGACGGCGCGCAGCGCATCGTCCTCGTGGGCGACGGGGACGCCGAAGACGGCCATGACCGCATCGCCGATGAACTTCTCCACGGTGCCCGAGTGGCGCTCGATCACCACCCGCATCTCGTCGAAGTATCGAAGCATCACCTCGCGCACGGCCTCCGTCTCGAGCCGCTCGCCGAGGGCGGTCGAGCCGCTCACGTCGCAGAAGAGGACCGTGACCGTCTTTGACCGTCTTGCGCCGCTCAGGCGCGGCTTCCGCGAGGGGGCTCCGGCACCGGCCGCAGAAGCGAAAGCCCTCGGGGTTCTCGGTGCCGCAACTCAGACACGTCGGCATAGGCCGACTTTAGGGCAGTGGCTCCGAAACGCGGACCCTGCGCGGCTCTACGCGTTACATCGGTCGATGCGCTTTCCGAGCCGATGAGCGGGTTTTCGGCTGCGCGAGGCTACTCGCGTGCGCGTGCGACCGCGCGTAGTGCTCACATTCTGTAACGCGTGGGCGAAACGGTACGGCGTCATCGCCCGCCAAGCCGTAAGGGAACGCCCACCACGTACCCGTATGTCGCTTTTCGGCTCTTCCGCGACATCAGCTTCTACGCGCGGTGGGCAAGCGGGTCTTGCAAACCACTGCGAGCGGAGCGAGGCCGAGCACGTGGGAGTGCATGTGAGAAAGGGAGTGTCCGGCGCGGCTGCGGCTTCCACGCCGGACACTTGGGGAGGGGGAGAATCTGGGCGAGCGCGCGAACTGACTGCGACTCGAGCGGGCGTGGGGTGCACAAACTCAGACGCGCGGCAGAATACGTGCGATTTGCAGGAAGATCGAATAAGTGCACCCCACGACTTCGACACAAGGAGACCGAACTGCTTGTCCGGCGGCTTGAGCGCTTCCCGCCGTAGTCGCGGTTCCATCCCGGCAAAGCGGGAATAGAGAGAAGATGGCAAGCGTCGTCCCAGACCGCCTCCTCGGCTGCGACGGATTTCGCGTCGAGTCGCCTGAGGGGCTGCTCGGCTGGGTCGAGGAGGCGTGGCTCGGGCCGTCGCGCGAGCCAATCGCTCTTGCCATTCGCACGATCGACGGCCGGCGCGGGCTGCTCGTTGCCGGGGGGATCGAGACGGTCGTCCTGGAACGCGAGCTCGTCGTCATGCGCCGAGGCGGACGCCTACTCGAGCTGGACGTGCCGCATGTGGAGACAGCCTCGGTCGACGGGGCCTCCGTCGTCTCCGCCTCCTGGCAGACAACCGGCGAGGTGCTCGAGCCCCCGCTGCCGCCGGGCCCGGTGCGGCGCGCGCTGCTCGGCCTTCGCCCCTGGCGACTGGCGCCGCCGCCGAGACCCGAGGCAGAGCGCCCGCTGTGGCAGCTCGTAGCCGTTCTCTACACGAGTCTTGCGCTGATCGTTACCCTCGTGATCGGGCTCGCCTTCCTCGTGGCGCGGCTCGTGACCGGCAACGCCGTCTGACCGTCGCAGCCGCGCTACTTGACGAGACGGAGCAGCTTGAACATCGGCAGGTACCTCAATCGTCACCGACCGGGACCTCGCAGCACGGGCGCTCCCCGAGGGCTCGGCGCGGATACGAGTAGAGTTTTGAGGCGAGCGGGCGCAGCGATGTAGCCGGAAAAAGCGGGCTGATGACTCGTCCGGCTGTCCGAGCGCCCTAGTAGCGGTGCGGCTTGAGCGGATGCCGGACTTGGCCCATTTTGGTGGCTCGTTCTCGCGAGAATGGGCTGTTCCGCACTTGCCAGAGAAAGCTGGGGTAACTGCGAACGGCCAGGTCGCCGGCTCCGTTGTCGCACTCGAGCCGAAAGGCGACACCCACGTTGTTGCCCGCGTCGTCCAAGTCGCGGAGAAGAGCACCTAGCGGCGCTGCGGAGCGGCTAACCCGCGGCCCGACGAGAAACACCGAGCGCGCCCAGGAGCGCGAGTTACTCGTCGCGCTCGAGCCCGCGCGGGTAGAGCGCGCGAGCTGCGTGCCTCATGCAGGTTGCGGCCGTATCCGGTACAGGCCCGCCCGCGGAGCGGCCGACGCATTACCGGCGTCCTCGGCAAGCCTCCAGCGCAGCTGCCGCATGTCGGCGTGGGAGTGCTTGAGCTGCTGCTCGGGCTCCGCCAGCTCACCACGAAGCTTCTCGAGCTCCCGTTTCAAGCTTCGGTGACGCATCACCCTCCCTCTCCGTGGGAAGCTTCGCGCGCGCGAGCCATTGAACCCCGGCGTCTTAGCGCCTGCGCGCGCTCGCAACCCCTCGCGCAGGCGAAGCAAGTGCCGCTGCTGTTGGTCATACTCGGGCCGTGGTCGAGGACGAGTCGTCCAAGGCGGGCGAGCCGGAGGCAGAGCTCTCCCCCGCCGCACCGGATCAGCGGCGCGGCTTCGGCGAGCTTCGACACTACGTCCCCGCCGAGCTGCTCAACGTGTCCTTCCCGGCGGCCCTGCGCGGCTACGAGCGCCGGGCCGTCGATGCCCACATCAACCGCGTCAATCGCGTCATCGCGGAGCTCAAGGTGAGCGCCTCGCCGCGGGCAGCGGTCACGCACGCCCTCGAGCAGACCGAGCAGCAGGTCAGTGGCCTCCTGCAGCGGGCGCGCGAGACCGGGGAGGAGCTCACGGCGAGCGCGCGCCAGGAAGCGGACAAGATGCTCGCCGGCGCGAAAGCCGAGGCGGCGGAACTCCTCGTCAACGTCAGTACCGAGGCGGACGGCTTGAAGGCCGAGGCGGAGAAGCTCATCGCCAAGGCGAGAACGGAGGCAGAAGACATCCTCGTCCGCTCGCGCCTCGAGGGAGAGAACACTCTCGCCCACTCACGCGCGAAGGGGGAGGAGCAGCGCCAGCAGCTAGGGGAAGAGCTCGCGGCCCTGCGAGACCAGGCGGAGACGCGGATGCGCGAGCTGCAGGCCGACACCGCGGCGGTCTGGAAGGAGCGCGATCAGCTGCTGGACGGCATCCGGGGGACGGCGAGCGGGCTGCTCGAACTCGCCAATGCGGTGGCTGCCCGGAAGGCCGCCGAGTCGGAGGAAGAGCCGCTGGAGCCGGAGGCGGTCGACGACATCGAGCGAGCGGGGGCCGAAACGAGTGAGACGACCTCCGAGAATGCCAGTAGTCGCGTCCCGCGTAAGCGACCGCGAACAGGCTCATAGCGAGCAGGCGGAGAGCGGCCCGGTCGGAACGTCGTTTCGAGTAGCTCGCCTGAAGGGTGCCAAGACCACTTTCAATCATGCCGCAGCCCTGTAGTAGTCGTGCGGGAGGCCCGTGGGTCCCATAATCACGCGCCGCTGGTGACCGGCTGCCGCCACTGGTGAGCGGATGAGCAGGGGTTGGAGTTTCGTTCGGTGCCGTGGGGTTCAGAAACTCGGTTCGCGGTTTGAGCGGTGGGCTTGGCTGGTGGCTCGATAACTTCGCCCTCGCTAACTCGGGAGGTCGTGCGTGGTCTGGTCGTTCTTCTACGTGGCGCTCTGTCGCGTGCTTCAGCTGGTCGTGCTGATGCGCAGATCGGAGCGCTCGAAGGAGCTCGAACGAGATCGTCTTGCTCAGCATGAGCTGGCGATCAAGCCTCTGTTGTTTTCCCTCGCAGGGGACACGCCGCGAGACACCCTCGCCACCAACGGCTCGACGTGCAGCAGATCTTCCCGTAGAAGCCCTGCCAGACACCTAGGCGCTTGGATACTTCCTGGACATCGGCGTAGGCTCGCCGCATGTACCGCTACAGAATCACACTCCCTCACGAGCAAGTCGCGGACTTCGAGCACAAGTCCGACATGAGGCTCAGCGCGGGCTTCATCGTCGACGAGCCGGGCAGGCCGCGCGTGAGAGTGACACGGATCGTCCAACAGGCGAAGTCTCCGTTCGGTGTCGAGGTTCCGTTGCTCTCGAAGGTCGGCGTAGCCGAGGCCGAGCCGTACACCGAGCAACCGACCAGCCGATGATCTCGCGCTGGACTCTTGGATAAGCACTTCTGGCCCGAC
>WNGE01001347.1_pt1 | contig 31059 bp, 37 predicted proteins | sample 5400651 | NCBI WGS metagenome assembly WNGE01 (sample SAMN13153370, study PRJNA577476) | soil metagenome | isolation source: 60 cm soil or saprolite under grassland replicate 2 | place: USA:California | collected 2016-06-15
AGGCCGTGATGGTCAACTGCAACCCGGAGACCGTCTCCACCGACTACGACACCTCCGACCGCCTCTACTTCGAGCCGCTCGGCGTGGAAGAGGTGCTCAACATCCTCGAGCGCGAGCAGCCGGTCGGCGTGGTGATCCAGTTCGGCGGCCAGACGCCGCTCAAGCTCGCGAGCGCGATCGAGGAAGCGGGCTTCCGCGTGCTCGGGACGCCGTTCGAGGCGATCGACCTCGCCGAGGATCGCGAGCGCTTCGGCGCGCTGCTGAAGTCGCTCGGCGTGCGCTGTCCGGCGTGGGGGATCGCGGAGGCTGCGACCGAGGCCTACGCGATCGCGCACCGCATCGGCTATCCCGTGCTGGTGCGTCCGTCGTACGTGCTCGGCGGCCGCGCGATGCGCGTCTGCTACACGCCGAAGCAGGTGGTCGACGCGTTCCACGCGAACGTGCACGGGCGCACGCTCGTCGACCGCTTCCTCGAGAACGCGATCGAGATCGACGTCGACGCGCTCTCCGACGGAGAGCACACGTACATCTGCGCGGTCATGCAGCACGTCGAGGAGGCAGGCGTGCACTCCGGCGACTCCGCATGCGTCCTGCCGGCGCCCTCGCTCACCGCCGCGCACGAGAACGAGGTCGCGCACACCGTGCGCGCGCTCGCGAAGGGGCTCGGCGTCGTCGGTCTGCTGAACGTGCAGCTTGCGGTCGCGGACGGCGAGGTGTTCGTGCTCGAGGCGAATCCGCGCGCGTCGCGCACGGTGCCGTTCGCATCGAAGGCAACGGGCCTCAATCTCGTGCAGGCGGCATGCCGGCTCGCCCTGGGCGAGAAGCTGAGCGAGCTCGCGCTGCCGCCGGAACGGCCGCCCGCGCAGGTGAGCGTCAAGGCCGCGGTGCTGCCGTTCCACCGCTTCCCCGGCAGCGACCCGGTGCTCGGCCCCGAGATGCGTGCGACCGGAGAGGTGATGGCGAGCGCGGCCGACCTGCCGAGCGCTTTTGCGAAGGCCGAGCGCGCAGCGGGACGGCGGCTGCCGACCAGCGGCATGGTCTTCCTGTCGGTGCGCGACGCGGACAAGCCGGCGCTCGTGCCGGTCGCCGCTGCGCTCGCGGGCCTGGGCTTCGGCCTGGTCGCGACTGAAGGCACGGCCAGGACGCTCGAGGCGGCGGGGCTCGAGGTCGAGCGCGTCCGCAAGATGATGGACGAGGGCGTCGGCGCAACCGTCGTCGACCTCGTCCGGCGCGGCCGCTGCGACCTCCTGATCAACACGCCGCAGGGCTACGGCGCGCGGACGGACGGCTACCTGATCCGCGAGGCCGCGCTCGTGAACCGGGTCCCGTGCATCACGACCATCTCCGGCGCGGCCGCCGCCGTTCACGCGATCGCGAGCGCACGAACGGACGTCGCTCTCTCGCTGCAGGAGCGGATCGAGACTGAAGCCCGCTCGGCTTAGCATTCTCGGCAACGACTCCGTCGGGCCGTACACGCTGCTCCGACTGGAGCGCAGCGCGCTCGAGCCAGGCATCCCCGGCCAGTTCTTCATGCTCGAGGCGCCGGGCCGGCTGCTGCCGCGGCCGATGTCGCTCTGCCTGGCGCCCGAAGGCGAGCTCGGGTTCCTCATCGATCCGATCGGCCCGGGCACGCGCGCGCTCTGCGCGGCGCGGCCCGGCGACGAGATCGACGTCCTCGGGCCGCTCGGCAACGGCTTCCGGCGCGCAGCGAAGCCGCTGCTCGTGGGCGGCGGCATCGGCGTCGCGCCCTTTCCTTATCTCTCCGAGTGGCTCGGCGAGCCGCCCGCACTGCTCGGCTTCCGCAGTGCGTGGCATGCGGAGGCCGCCGCGCTCGTCCCCAACGCGGAGGTCGTACTCGAGCCGACGTACGTGACCGAGGCGATGCCCCTCGGCCACGACGTGCTCGCGTGCGGTCCCGAGCCGATGCTCGAGGCGATCCGCAGGCTCGCGCCGGACGCGCAGCTCGCGTGGGAGGCGCCGATGGCGTGCGGCTTCGGCGCCTGCTATGGATGTGCGGTCGAAATCGACGGGAGGCTTAGGCGTCTATGCGTCGAGGGGCCTGTGTTGTCTTCGCGGTCGGCGCGCTCACCTGCGGTGGCGCCGGCGCCGCGCCACCGCGTCTCGTCGTAAGACCTGCCTCGCCGGTCGCGGGCACGAAGGCGACGATCGAGCTGCGCGCGAAGCTGAAGGCGTCCGTCTCCGCGTCCGTGCGCTCGCCGAACGGGGCGACCAGCAGAGTCCGCCTCCGCCGCGCCGGGAAGCTGCTCTGGCGCGGATTGTTCACGTTCCCCTACTCGGGCGCCTGGACCGTGCGGGCTCACGGCGTGTCGAAACAGGTCTTCGTGCGGTCGCCGCTTGCGGCGCCGCCGCCGGCATCGACCTTCGTGCCGTTGGGCCAGCCGGGCTGCACGCCGCCGTCGCCGACCAACCTCACGAGCCACGAGGCCCGTGGTGCCGCGACATCGGGCGATCTCTGGGCGCTCGTGGACGGCGGGACGCTGGCCGAACCGCGGCAAGCCGTCCTCCAAGGTGTGGTCGGGAAGCAGACGAAGATCGTCTGGCGGATGCTCGGCAACGGCGACGCGGTCTTCGCGACTCTCGCGCCCGACGGCACGCGCGGTTTCGCCAAGGAAGTACAGCGCCACGGCGGCTCCAACTGGAACCGCCCCGGCGACGAGTGGGGCAGCATCTTCATCTTCACGCAGCCCGGCTGCTGGCAGGTCCACGTCGAGCGCGCCGATAACGCGGGCGACCTCTGGCTGCTCGTGCGCTCCTAAGGAGTCTCGGAGACGGTTCTACTCGAGCCCCTGCTCGCGACGTCGCCGCTGCACCTCCTGCAGCAGCCTGATCTGTTCCAAGTAACGCGGCGCGCCGATCGCCCGCTTGATGCGAATGCTGTCGGCGAGACCGACGACGTTCACCTTCAACCCGTGGACCTCGAGCTCGACTGCGCCGGTGATCAGCTCGTCGTAACCGCGAGTGCCCGTCGGTTGAAGCCAGACATCGAACCTGCCGTAACGCGTGATCAACGCCAAGCTGGTGTGAGACCCGAAGCTTCGGGCGTTCCAGCGCTCTACCGGATCGAATCCGACGTCCTCGAGTCCCGGCGGCGCCCAGTGTGCTTCGACCTCGTTCAACACGTCCGCCAACCGCTCGAGATTCGCCCGGCTCGCGGCGGGGCAGATGTCGAAGTCCTCCGTGATGCGTGGAGACCCAAGCATCCTTTCCGCAACGCCGCCGAGGATGATGAAACGGACGGCGTTGCGTACGAGCGATTCGAGCAGTGGCCCGGGGCGAAGCGGCGGGCTAGCGCCGTGTTCGCTCACTCGGCCTGACCGAAGCGAAGAACGCGCTCAGCTCTTCCAGGCTGTCGAGTCGCTGCTCGACCGAGACGGAGAGCATTGCGTCGATCAGCCGCTCGTCGTGATCGTCGCGTGGGACCAGTTCGATCCTCAAATCAAATCCGGCGGCGCGAATCAGCTCGAGGAGCGTTGTGACCGTTGGGTCGCGGCGCCCCCGTTCGATCTTCGCGATCGTCGACTGCGGCTTGCCGGCGGCATCGGCCAGCGCAGCTTGCGTCAGGCCCGCACGATCGCGCGCCTCTCGCAGAATTGCCCAGGCAACCACGACCAAAATATACCTGAACAGGTATTGGCACGTCTTGTCGCTCGGGTTCATTCTTTAGGCGTGTTTCTGCGGAGATCCGTGGCAGCGACGTTCATCGCAGCGACGTTCCCCGCCTGCGCGTCCGCGACCGAGTCGACGATCTATCCCGGCGTCGGCATCGGCAAGGTCAAGCTCGGGATGACGCTCACGCAGGTGAAGCACGTCCTCGGGGCAGACGCGATCGTGAACGACCGCGAGACGGTCAACGGCTCGGACTACCTCGAGCTCGGCTGGAACTTCAGCGCTTGGGCAGTCGGCTTCGTTCGGCACGGCTCCACCTACCGCGCCGTGCACGTCACGACGGCGCTGCATGCGCAGCGGACGGCCACGGGCATCGGCCCCGGCGCTTTCTGGCTCAAGCTCGCCAGGGCATATCCCGGCGGCGTGTGCACGTTCCTCTTGACGGGACCAAGCGGTGGCCTCGAGTACCTGGTTCCGCACAGCGGCGGGACGCAGACGATCTTCTTCCTCAAGGCCTGGCCGCCCGAGTCGGGCCAGTACGGAGTGACGCAGAAGACGTACTCGGTCATCTCGGTGGCGGTGCGGACGCCGTACGAGGCGCGACCCGAGTTCGCGCGCGACTACCCGTACCGCTGCCGGGAGGGGTGGCAGTCGACGCCGCTTCCACGGACAAAGTGAGGCCGCTTCTCGCAGCGGCGGTCGGCGTCGTCCTCGCGAGCGTCATGTTCGCCGGCGCCGCCGCGGCCACCGAGTCGACGATCGTGCCCGGTGTCGGCATCGGGAAGCTGAAGCTCGGCATGACGCAGGCGCAGGTCGAGAAGGTGCTCGGCAAGGAGTACCTCGTGAACGAGCGTGCCACGGTCGGCGGTGCCCCCTATCGCGAACTGGCGTGGAATTTCAGCACCTGGTCAGTCGGCTTCCTGCGCAGTGGCGCGACATGGCGGGTCGTGCAGGTTGAGACGACCTTGCGCGCGCAGCGGACGCTCGCAGGCATCGGTGTCGGATCGCCCTTCCAGCAGGTCGTCCGCGAGTACTCACACGTTCTGTGCGGAGGAATCAATTGGACCTTCGGACCCGGCTACGACCTTCACGGCGTACTGGCCTTGATCCTCGTCTCGAAAGGGCCGATATACACCGCGTTCGCCATAGAGCCGGTCGATCGGATGGACTTCTTCGGTGCGTGGCGTGTGTATGCAGTCGTCGTACAGCAAGCACTACCGAGCCATACGAGCCTCCAACGTGTGCAAGAGGCGAACAAGCTCATCAGGCGCCAGTGCTCGGACGGGTGGCGCGAGCGCGGAACACCATTCCGGAGATGACCAGTGCCGACGCGCGTCTCGCGTCCACCGCGGCCGAGGCCGACGTCGAGTCGCTGCCGCGCCTCACGCCGCCCGGACAATGGACGCTGTTCTGGCGCCGCTTCAAGCGGGACAAGTTCGCGCTCGGCAGTCTGATCGTCTTCGTGCTGCTGGTGCTGCTCTGCTTCGCAGCGGAGCCGGTCATCGCGCAGGCGCTCGCGCACGGACCGAACGACCAGTTCCCCTTTGCGAACGGCGACGTGAACCTGAAGCCGGTCGGGCCGTGGTCTCACGTCCGCAACGGCACGAGCACGGCGGAGGCGATCGCGGCGAAGGACACGACCCTGTTCGTCCTCGGAGCCGACAGCACCCTCGGGCGCGACGAGTTTCTCCGGCTCCTGAAGGGCGGCCAGTCGTCGCTCGAGGTCGGGCTCGGCTCCACGCTGCTCGCGCTGCTGATCGGAGTGCCGCTCGGCGCCCTCGCCGGCGTGCTGGGCGGCTGGACCGACGCCGCCGTCTCGCGCCTGACGGAGTTCTTCATGGGCTTCCCGATCCTGCTCCTGCTCGCGGCGCTCGGCTACTCGGTGCGCAGCCGGCTCGAGAGCGTGACGCTGTACCACGTCTTCTCGCCGGGCGTGTTGTCGCTGATTGTTTTGATCGGGTTCTTCAGCTGGTTCTACCCGGCGCGGATCGTGCGCGCGAACGTCCTCCAGCTACGCAAGCAGGAGTTCATCGAGGCGGCACGGATGGTCGGCGCGTCGACGCCGCGAATCATCCGCTCGCACATGCTGCCGCACCTCGTCGGCCCGATCGCCGTCTACTTCTCGATCATCGCGGCGACGAACATCGTGCTCGAGTCGGCGATCTCCTTCCTGAACATCGGCGTGCCGCTCCCGGACCCGAGCTGGGGCAACATGCTCGCCACCAACTGGGGTCACTTCTTCATCATCGACCAGCCCGGCCGGACGACTGGCCTGACCACTACGGGGTGGACGACGTTCTTCCCGGCGGCGGTGATCGCGCTAACGGTCCTCTGCCTCGCCCTGATCGGGGAGGGCGTGCGCGAGGCGTTCGATCCGGGCTCGCGGGCGAAGGCGGAGAAGCTATGAGCGGCTACCTCGTCCGGCGCGTGTTCTCCGGCCTTGTGATCGTCTTCGCGCTGACGTGGGTCACGTTCGCGCTCTTCTGGCTGTTGCCGGCGGAGCCCTGGCGGGCGATCGTCTACGACGCGAATCCCACGCCGGCGCAGATCAAGGCGGCGAACCACCAGCTCGGCGTCGACCGGCCTGTTGTCGTCCAGTACGGCAAGTACGTCTGGCGCATCGTGCGCCACGGCAGCTTCGGCAAGGACTGGTACGGCGGCGACGTCAATGCATCCTTGAAACGCACGCTGCCGATCACCTGGGCGATCGTCGGCGGCGGCGCGGTGCTGCTCTTCTTGCTCGCCGTTCCGCTCGCGACGATCTCCGCTTTACGCGCGAACACCGGTCTGGATCGCGCGATCCTCATGTTCTCGATTGCCGGCGTGGCGCTGCACCCGTTCATCATCGGCATCGGCCTCCGTGCGTTCTTCGCGCACAGGTTGCATTGGCTGCCGTCGTTTTACTACTGCCCGTTACGCGGCTCCGTGCAGCTGCCGACGGCCTCGCCGGGTGATGTCAACTACACGTACACGACGTGCGGCGGCTCGCGCGACTGGGCGTCGCACCTCGCGCTGCCGTGGGTCACGTTCGCGGTCATCTTCCTGCCGCTGTACATGCGGATGCTGCGCGGCTCGATCGTCGAGGTGCTCGAGCAACCCTACGTGCTCACCGCGCGCGCGAAGGGCGTCGGCGTGATCCGGCTGCTCCGCACGCATGTGCTGCGGAACGCGATGCTGCAGCCGCTGACGATGATCGGGATGGAGATCGGCCTCGCGCTCACCGTTGCGATCTACATCGAGACGATGTTCCTCCTGAACGGCGCGGGCCACTTGGCGATCGGCACCCTCGGGTACGGCTCCGGCATCGCGGTCGGCGAGGGCCGCATCGTGGGCGGCAGCGGCGGAGGATTCAACCTGCCGATCCTCGCCGGAGTCATGTTCATGATCGCGTTCACGGTCATCGTGCTGAACCTGATCGTCGACCTGACGTACGCGTACCTCGACCCGCGCATCCGGCTCGGCGGACGAGCGGAGGAGGAGGCCGCTTGATGCGTGCGCTCGCGGCGATCGCGCTTGCGCTCGCGTTCGTGCCGAACGCGTCTGCGAACGAGTCGACGATCGTTCCCGGCGTCGGCATCGGCAAGGTGAAGCTCGGAATGACGAAGGCCCAGGTCGAGAGAATTCTGGGCGGCGACGCGATCGTGAACGATCGATCGACGATCGGGGGGCACGCCTACATGGAGCTCGGCTGGAACTTCGATGCGAGGTCGGTCGGATTCCTGCTGCAGAACGGCCGTTACCACGCCGTCCGAATCGGGACAACGGAAGCGAGTCAGCGCACGCCCGAGCGTGTGGGGCCGGGCACACGTTGGCTGCAGCTGGTGAAGGCGTACCCGCACGGTCTCTGCTCGTGGCGATACACGTCGCCTTACGGACTCGTCTACCTCGTCCCACATAAGGGCGGGACCCAGATGCTCTTCACGTTGCAGGACTACCCTCCCCGGACCGCGACAAATGTCACCTTCGTGGTCAGGGAGGTTGTCGTGCGCACGCGCTACCAGGCGTTGCCGGAATTCGCTCCGGATTACGAGCACCGCTGCATGGACGGCTGGCAGACGACGCCGAAGCCGAGGCCGCATCCCTGAGACGCGCGCTCGCGATCGTATTCTTGGCCGCCGTCGTCGCGGCGCCTGCCTCCGCGACCGAGTCGACGATCATCCCGGGCGTCGGCATCGGCGAGGTGAGACTTGGGATGACGCTCACGCAGGTGAAGAAGGTTCTAGGAACGCCGCAGACCGTGGACAAGCGAGCGCGGCTGTCCGGGCAGCGGGGCTACATCGAGTACGGCTGGAACTTCTCGACGATCTGGGTTGGGTTCGTGAACACGAACGGCGTTCTGCACGCGGTCCTCGTCGGCACCGACGCCGTCGCGCAAAAGACAAAGTCCGGCATCGGAGTGGGCACGCGCGTCGCACGTGTGATGGGGCAGCTGCGTGCACGTTGCTATCTCGGCACGGAATGGCTGAACCATCCGTACTTCGACCCCGAGCAGCGGTTGGGCTCGCATTGCGTTCTCGGCAGTGCCGGCGGCAGGAGCACGGTCTTCGTTCTGAAGTGCATCGGCCCTCGCGGATATGGGTGCCGCGATTACACGGTCCGCCAACTATTCGTCCGCACGTCCTTCTGATCGGCTACCGTCGAACGCCATGCGTCTTCTCAACGCGAGCGGCTGTCTCGATGCGCTGACGGCCCCCGACGTCGCGCGCTCGCTCGACGCGTTCGTCACCAAGACCGTCACGCCGCTGCCTCGCGAGGGCAACGCCCCCGTGCGCATCGCCGAGACGGACGTCGGCATGCTCAACTCGATCGGGCTCGCGAATCCGGGACGCGACACGTTCGTCTCGGAGACGCTGCCGCAACTCCGCGCGCTCGGCGTTCCGGTGTGGATTTCCGTCGGCGGTTTTGCGGCGCACGAATACGCAGAGACCTGCGCGCAACTCGAGGACGTGACCATCGAGCTCAACCTCTCGTGCCCCAACGTCGAGGAGGCGGCGGACACGGCGGCGTCGATCGTCAGCGCCTGCCGCGCGGCCACGAGCCTCACGCTCTACGCCAAGCTTTCCCCTGCAAACTGGGATATTGCCGAGGTCGCAAAGGCGGTCCAGGCGGCCGGCGCCGACGGCCTCTCGCTCGTCAACACCATCCGCGGCACGGCGCTCGACGAGCGTACGCTCGAGCCACGTCTCGGGACCTGGTCCGGGGGCCTGTCCGGTCCGGCGCTCAAGCCGATCGCGCTCGCGGCGGTCTACGCATGCTGGCGCGCAACGCAGATGCCGATCGTCGGAATGGGCGGCGTCATGACCGGACGCGACGCGCTCGAGCTCGTCGCCGCCGGTGCGCAGGACGTCGCGCTCGGCACGGTTCTCTTCCGAGATCCGGACGCGCCGGGTCGCGTGCGCGCGGAGCTCTCGGCGGAGCTGGCGGCACTCGGTGTTGCCGAGGTCGACACCATGCGTGGCGTCGCGCACGAGGGCGGCATCGCGCCCGTGTTATCCGCATCGCAATAGAGATTGACCCGCGCGGAGAGGTTGTTAGACTCGCACGCTCTATGGTGTCGTCGACGAAGGCCCAGGCCCAAGCCCCCGCCCGGTCACGGGACCAGAGGATGGAAGCGCTGAAGCGGGCCAACGACATCCGCGTCAGACGAGCCAAGCTGAAGAAGGATTTGAAAGAGGGTCGTGTCAAGATCGAGACGATTCTCAACGCGCCGCCCGAGTACGTCTCGACGGCGAAGGTGTTCGACATCCTGATGGCGGTGCCGAAGTTCGGACGCGTGAAGGCGGCGCGCTTCCTCAACCAATGCCGCATCAGTCAGTCGAAGACGGTAGGCGGCCTCTCGGAGCGGCAGCGCGCGGAGCTCGTTGGCCTCTTCGCGAGACATTAAGCCCGTCTTCGTCGTCACCGGTCCGTCGGGGGCCGGCAAAGGCACGCTGATCTCTCTCCTGCTCCCGCGGTTTCCGGTCGTGCGCGCGGCAGTGTCGGCGACGACGCGCCCGCAGCGCGCGGGGGAGCGAAACGGCGAGGACTACTGGTTCCTCTCGCCGGAGGACTTCGCGCGCCGCGTCCAGCAGGACGGCTTCCTGGAGTGGGTCTGGTACGTCGGAAACCGTTACGGGACGCTGCTTTCCGAGATTGAGCGGATCCGCGCCGAGGGCTGCGCGCCGCTCCTCGAGCTCGAGACCAAAGGCGCCCTGGAAGTGCGGCGGAAGCTGCCCGGGGCGGTCACGATCTTCGTCACAGCCCCGGTCCAGGAGCTCGAGCGGCGCCTGCGCGAGCGTGCGACGGAGTCCAGCGGCGTGATCGAGGAGCGGATCATGCTCGCGCGGCAGCAGCTGGGACAGGCGCACGAATTCGACTACGAGATCGAGAACGACGACCGCGAGCGGGCTGCGGAGCGGCTCGCGGAGATCGTGGAGCGGGAGCTGGACCGCGCAGCTACCATGTCCGGCCGATGATCCATCCCCGCATCGACGAGCTCATGGACAACGTTGACACGCGCTACGCGCTGGTCATCGTCGCCGCGAAGCGCGCGCGCCAGATCAACAACTACCACCACCAGCTGGGTGAGGGCACCTTCGACGACTTTCCGCCGCCCCTGGTCGAATCGCGCTCCAAGAACTACTTGACGATGGCCCTCGAGGAAATCGCCGAGGGCAAGCTCAAGTACGCCTACCAGAAGCGCTAGGCGCTTCCGGATCCGCGAGTCCGCGGAACCTTTTCGTAGTCGCAGGGGTCTTAATCGTTTGGGATGGCCGTAACGACCGACAGGGCGGCGGTGCAGCCTCGACGGCGCGATCAGCACGCGCGAACCACTCTCGAGGCCGCATACGCCGAGCATGCGCCCCGGCTGGTTCGCCTCGCCTTCCTGCTGACGGGCGACTCGCGCCTCGCGGAAGACCTCACGAACGAAGCCTTCGTGCGGGCGTTTGCCCGTGTCTCCGGCGGCGCGAAGCCGAAGGCGCCTACTTGCGGCGCACGATCGTGAATCTGGCGGCAAAGCAATTCCGCCGCGCGCAGAGGGAGCGCGAGCTCTTCACCGCGACTCGCCCGCCGGCTGCGCACGTGGACGATCCGGATCTCGAGCTCCGGGAGCTCCTCTGGTCTGCGCTTCGTCGACTCCCGTACCGCCAGCGGGCCGCGCTCGTCCTGCGCTTCTACCTGGACCTGCCGGAGCGGGAGGCCGCGAGGCTGCTCGGCTGCAGGGTCGGAACCGTCAAGTCGTTGCTGCACCGCGGACTCGCAGGGATGCGCGAGGAGATGGGAGGTGAGCGTCGATGACCGAACACGAGCTACGGAAGCTGTTGCGCGACAAGGCCGCCGCGGTCGATCCCCCGCGGAGGCCGCCGGACGAGCTGAGGAGACGGACTCACATGAGGCGAGCGCGCCGGTTGACGGAGCTGATCCTGCCCGTCGCGGGCGCCGCCCTCGTCGCAAGCCTGGCACTGGCTCGCCTGACCGGCGGCGAGCGGGCGTTCGCAGCCTTCACGGTGCAGGCAAAGCCGGCGGCGCACAGTGCGTCGCCCGAAGAGCCGATCACTCCGACGAAGCTCGAACGGCACGTCCAGTGCATGCGCGATCACGGGTTCGATCTGCCGGAGCCGGTGCGGACGGCGGACGGATGGAGAATTCCCGTCGATCGGCCGCCGGTCCCGGTCGACCCCAAGCTCTCGCCGAAGCGGTGGCGGGAGGCTTTCTCGGTCGACTGCCGACTGCTGGACGCGGAGGAGAACCTCGTGCTCGGTGGCCGCACGCGCGCCGAGATCGACTCGCTGCTCTCCTGCACGCAGGCGCGCGGCTTCTCCCTTCCCGAACCGGCGGATGCCGGGCAGGGCGAGTTCGTCTTCGACCTCGCCAGGACATCGCCGCCGTGGGGGTCGGAGGCGTGGTATCGCGTCGTCTTCGTGACCTGCGCTCCGGCTGACGCAGGCCCGTAGCACGGCCTGACCGCAAGGCCCGCAAAGTGGGCAGAATTCATCCGTGGCGAAGATTCTTCTTGGCGTCACGGGGGGCATTGCCGCTTACAAGGCGTGCGAGCTGACGCGGCTGCTCGTCAAGGTCGGCCACGACGTGATCCCGCTCGTGACGCGCGGCGCAGAGGAGTTCGTCACCGCGAAGACCTTCGCCGCGCTCGCGCGCCGGCCGGAGAGCGACGATCCCTACCCGCATCTCGAGCACGCCGACCTGCTCGTCGTCGCGCCGTGCACCGCGAACACGCTTGCCAAGCTCGCGCAGGGGATCGCGGACAACGTCCTCACCGAGGCCGCGCTGGCACACAGAGGCCCCGTGCTCGTCGCGCCGGCGATGAACCACCGCATGTGGGCGCATCCGGCCACACAGTCGAACGTGCGAACGCTCGTCGAAAGGCAGGTCGAGCTGATCGGGCCCGAGGAAGGCGACCTCGCGGAGGGCGAGTCCGGCGTGGGGCGGATGTCGGAGCCGGAGGAGATCTTCCGCCGCGTGACGCAGCTTCTCGCGCCGCCCGAGCTCGCGGGCAAGCGCGTCCTCGTCTCTGCCGGCGGCACGCGCGAGCCGCTCGACGCGGTCCGTTTCCTGGGCAACCGCTCCTCGGGGCGGATGGGCGTCGCCCTCGCCGAGGAGGCGCGCCGGCGCGGGGCCCAGGTCACCCTGCTCTCGGCCAACCTCGCAGTTCCTCCGCCTCCCGGGGTCGAGGTGGTCGAGACGCCGACTGCCGAAGCGCTGCTGCGCGAGGCCCTCGCGCGTGCCGATGCCGACCTCGTGCTCATGTCCGCCGCGGTCGCCGACTACCGCCCGGCCGAGGCCTTGACCACGAAGCGCCCGAAGAGCGCCGAGCCCTGGACCCTCGCGCTCGAGCCGACCGAGGACGTCGTCGAGACGCTGGCGGCGCAGCGCGAGAACGGGCAGGTGATCGTCGCCTTCGGCGCAGACCAGGGCGAGACCGGCCTCGAGCGGAAGCGCACGATGCTCACCGACAAGCAGGTCGACCTCGTCGTCTACAACGATGTGTCGAGAACCGACATCGGCTTCGACGCGAAGGAAAACGAGGTGATCCTGATCACGCGCACGGGGGAGACGCGTATCGCCAAGGCGCCGAAGTCGCGGATCGCGGCCGCGGTGCTCGACGAGGCGGTCGTGCTGCTCGATGAGCACTGAACCGCACAGCGTCGACGCCGAGACGTCGGCGCAGACGATCGAACGCGTCGCTGCCAACGTCGCCCTCGTGGTGCACACGGAGCCCGAGACGCTCCAGCGCGTCGTCCTCTGCCTCGTCAGCGAGGGCCACCTGATCATCGAGGACTTTCCGGGCGTCGGCAAGACGATGCTCGTCAAGGCACTCGCTCGCTCGCTCGCCTGCAGCTTCTCTCGGATCCAGTTCACGCCCGACCTGCTGCCCACCGACATCACGGGCGTCAATGTCTACGACCAGCGGACGAACGAGTTCGAATTCCGCGCCGGCCCGGTCTTCGCGAACCTCCTCCTCGTCGACGAGGTCAACCGCGCCTCGCCGAAGACACAGTCCGCACTCCTCGAGTGCATGCAGGAGGCGCAGGTCACGGTCGACGGCGTCAGCTACGCGCTCCCGCGTCCGTTCATGGTCGCGGCGACGCAGAACCCGATCGAGTACGAGGGGACGTACCCGCTGCCCGAGGCGCAGCTCGACCGCTTCGCAATGCGCCTCTCGCTCGGCTACCCGCCGCTCTCGGACGAGGCGCGGATGCTGACCCAGCAGACCTCCGAGCCGCCGCAGGACTCGCTGAGCCCCGTGTGCAGCGCGGCGGACGTGCTGGCCGTGATCGAGGATGCGAAGTCGGTGTACGTGGAGGAGAGCGTCAACCGGTACGTCGTCGCCGTGCTCAGGCACACGCGCGCCGATTCACGGCTCTACCTGGGGGCCAGTCCGCGCGCCGGGATCCAGCTCCTGCGGGTCGCGAAGGCCCGCGCGCTCGCCGCAGGCCGCTCGTTCGTCTCGCCCGACGACGTCAAGGCCGTCGCCGAGCCGGTGCTCGCGCATCGCGTGATCGTCGCTCCGGAGGCGCGCACCGCCGGGCTCGCGGCCGAAGACCTCGTCCGCGACGCGATCGAGAAGACACCCGTCCCTGTTTAGTGGCCCCCCCGGCGGGATCCTCCAGGTCCCTGCCGCGCGATCACGCGGCGCGCTGCTGCGTCCTCGGAAGCGCCCGCAGCGCTGCGGCTACGAACGCGCCCGTGAGCGCCGAAGGCGCGAGCGCCATTGCATCGCTTGGTGCTCGCACGGCAGGAACGTGGCAATCCCACGGGGGTGACCACTTATGACCGCGCGCGGCCGTGCCGCGCTCGCACTCGGCGCCGCGACCTACCTTGCGGGCTGGGCCTTCGGATCGCGCCCGCTGGACCTCGTCGCGGTCGGCCTCCTCCTCGCCGTGCTCGTCGCCTGGCTCTCCGTCCGCCTTACCGCCCGGCCCGTCGAGCTGCGCCGCTCGACCCGGATCGTGCCCCTCGAAGGCGACGACGTGCAGGTCCGCGTGGAGCTCGAGCTGGAGTCCGCGCGCTCGCCGGCCGGGATCACGCTCGTCGAGGAGTACGCGAAGCTCGGCGAGCGCCGCACACAGCTGCGGCGCGAGGGACGACACCTCTGGGCCCGCTACGTCCTCCCGGCGGTTCCCCGCGGCCGCTACCGCCTGGAGAAGGCCGTGGCGCTGGTCGAAGACCCCTTCGGCCTCGAGCGCCGCGAGCGGCCGCTCCCGCAGGGCGCGGCGCTCGTCGTCTACCCGCGCCTGACCGAGCTCGAGCGGCTCTTCTCCGAGACGGGCGAGCACGCACGCGAGGGGCGCCGGCTGTTGCTGCAGCGACCGAGCGGCTTCGACCTGCACAGCGTCCGCGACTACGTCGAGGGCGACTCGTTGCGCAAGGTGCACTGGCGGTCGACGGCACGACGAGGGCAGCTGATGGTGAAGGAGCTGGAGGACTCGCCGCGCGAGGACGTCGCCGTGATCCTCGACGCTTGGCAGGGGTGCCCGCAACCGGTCTTCGACGTCGCCGTGCGCGCCGCCGGCTCGATCCTGCAGGCCTACGCGCGGCGCAGTCGCCGCGCGGCGCTCGTGCTCGGCGGCGCCGCGATCGAGGTCCAGCGCGTGCAGGCCGAAGGAGACTGGCGCCGCGCACTCGAGCTCCTCGCCGGCGCCGAGGCCGACGGCGTCGACTCGGCGGACCGGCTGCTCGCGGGCGAGCTCAACCCGGCCGCGCTTGCGCTCGACCTCGTCGTGGTGACGCCGCGACTCGACCCGGCGTTCGTCGACCGCCTGCTCCAGCGCGCCAAGGCTCGGCGGAACACGGCCGTCGTCTACGTCGACGGAGCGCGCAACCGTGAGCCGCTGCTGCTGCGGCTGCAGGCCGCGGGCGTCGCCGTCGCCGTGCTCCGCGAAGGCGACGACCTCGGCCGCGTCCTCGGCGCCCCTTCGTTCAGGGAGGCGGCGCATGCCTGACCTGCGTCCGGCCCTGCTCGCCCTGATCGCGGGATTCGTCCTGATGCAGAACTGGCTGCGCCTCGAGCACCCCCAGCGCGATGCAGCGCGCGCGCTCCTCCTTCTCGTGCTCGCCGCGGCGCCGGCGCTCGCGCCGCGGCTCTGGCAGCGGCTCGTGCTGCTCGCGGTCGGCGCACTCGCGGCCGTCGATCTGGCGGCCCGCGTGCCGGTTCTGCATCCGTGGCGTGCCGCTCCGCGCCTCTGGGACGGCTTCCTCGACTTCTACGAGGTGCGGCTCCCGGTCAACGCGTCCATCCACCCGAACATGCACGCGCTGCTGCTGCTCGCCGGCTTCGGCTTCGCGGCGGCCGTCGCCCTCGCCGCGGCGGCGCGCCGGCCGGTCGTGGCGGTCGCGTGCCTCGTCGTCGGTGCCGGGTGGCCGGCGACGCTCCTCGCGGACGGTCACGACCTCCTGCGCGGAGCCGTGATCCTCGCGACGGCGCTGGTCCTCCTGGCCGGCCTCCGCCCGGGCGCCCGGCGAACGTTCGGGCGGGCCGCGCTCCTCGGCGGCGCGCTCGTCGCCGCGGCGCTCGCTGCGACCACGCAGCCCGCCGTCGCGAAGAGCGAGTTCCTGCACTGGCAGACATGGAATCCGTACAAGCGCGCGCCCGCGTCCGTGGGCGTCCGCTACGTCTGGGACTCGAACTACGACGGCTTCCGCTGGCCGCGGAAGACCACGACCGTGCTCAAGATCCACGCGTCGCAGCGCTCGCTGTACTGGCGCGCGACGACGCTCGACGTGTACGACGGGACACGCTGGATCGAGGAGCACACGCCCGTGCGCCCGCAGCTGTTCGACGGCAAGCTCGATCTCACCCAGGGCGACCCGCTCGTGGCGCGCACCGCGCGCGATCCTGCGACCTGGCACAGCGTCGACGTCGAGGTCGAGGCGCTGGCCGACAACCACCTCGTCGCGCCCAGCGTCCCGGTGGGCTACAGCCCCGACTTCGGCGGCGCGGAGTTCTGGCAGGGAGGCACCGGCACGCTGCCGCGCGAGTTGGAGCGCGGCGACAGGTACACGGCGTGGAGCTACTCCCCGGCGCCGACGCCGGCGCAGCTGGCGCGCGCGAAGCGCGGCTACCCGGCCGCGGTGATCCCGTATCTCGAGCTGTATCCGGGCGTGAACGCTCCGCCCGGGTTCGGCGCCCGGGACCGGGACGAGATCATGCGGCTGTTCCTGACGATCAACGGCATCGACAGCGGGCTCTACGACAAGGCGCGCCGCGTCGTCGGCAAGTCAAGAAGCCCCTACGGTGCCGCGCTGGCGCTCGAGTCGTGGCTACGGAGCACCGGCGGCTTCAGGTACACGACGCACCCTCCACCTCACGGCGCCGAGCCGCTGCGCGACTTCGTCCTGCACACGAAGCGCGGCTATTGCCAGCACTTCGCCGGCGCGATGGCGCTCATGCTGCGGTATCTCGGGATCCCGGCACGGGTCGCGGAGGGGTTCGTGAGCGGCACGTACGACGGCGACACGCACACGTGGACGGTGACCGACCACGACGCGCACGCGTGGGACGAGGTGTGGTTCGCAGGCTACGGCTGGCTGCCGTTCGACCCGACGCCGGGGCGGGGCTTCCTGTCGGCCGGCTACTCCGTGTCGTCGCCGGAGTTCCGCGCGTCCGCGGCCGCGAGGTTCGTCGGCGGTGTCGCCGCGTTGCGGTTCAACACAGCGGCGCTCCACCAGAACGCCAACTTCGGCGACAAGGACGTCACGTTCCGCGGCACGGATATCCGCCCCGCGAGCCCCTCTCCCGGCGGGGCGTTCGGGCTCGAGCATCACGGCGGCAGCCTCGGCAAGCTCCTCACGCTCCTGCTCGGGCTCACGCTCGCGCTCGTCACCCTTGCCAAGGCTGTTCGGAGGCACCTGCGCTACGCCACGCCCGATCCGCGCGGCCAAGCGGCGGCCTGCCGGGCCGACCTGCGCGACTTTCTCGCCGACCAGGGGATCCGCGTCGAGTCGAGCCTCGCGCCCGAGGAGCTGGCCGTGCTCCTACGGGCGCAGTTCGAGGTCGACGGTGAGCCGTTCGCCTCTGCGCTCGCGGCCGCGCGCTTCGGACCGCCGGCGGACGCGTCCGCTGCGGCGGCCCGCTCGCGCGCGGAGCTCGCTCGGCTGCTCGCGCAGGTCCGCCGGCGCCTCGGCGTGATCCGCCGCGCCCGGGGGCTCGTCTCGCTGCGCTCGCTCGGCTTCGCCGGGTGAGTGGCTCGACCGGCGGCACCCTCCGGGCCCCTGCCGTGCGAGCACGCGGCGCGCTACAGCGTCCTCGGTCGCGTCCGTAGGTCCCCTACGAACGAGACCTGCGTCCTTGTATCGCTTGGTGCTCGCACGGCAGGAACGCGGTAATGCCACCGGCCGAGCCACACGCCATCGTCATGGCCGCGGGCGAGGGAACGCGCCTGCGGCCGGTCACCGAGCGCTGGCCGAAGCCGGTGCTGCCGATCGACGGCCGTCCCGTCGTGGCCACCCTCGTCCGCGACCTGGCGACCGCCGGCTGCGGGCAGGTCACCGTCGTCACGGGCCACCTCGCCGAACAGGTCGAGGCGCTGCTCGGGGACGGCTCGGGTTTCGGCGTCCGCATCGGTTACGTGCGGCAGCCGCGTCCCGACGGGTCGGCGGACGCCGTCCGGCGGGCCCTCGCGGGCGGCGCCGAAGCACCGGTGCTCGTCGCGGGCGCGGACCACGTCTTTGCACGAGGTACCTTCGAGTCGTTCCTGCAGGGATGGAACGGCGCGGCCGGCGCGATCGCGGCTCGGCGCGGCCGCCCTCCGGTCGACCCGCGCCTCGACGGCGCATTCGTCGATCCCGCAGCGCTCACGGGCGTGCCGCTCTGGGTGCTCGGCCCCGAGCTCGTCCCGTTCCTCGAGGATCTGCCGGGCCCTCCGTACGAGCTGGCGGACGCCTTCGGCCGGGCGCTCGCGTCGGGGCTCGAGGTTCGGGGTGTCGTCGTGCCGGGAACGCGCGACTTGACGCATGTTGTAGACCTAATCGAGGAGAACTTTCCGTATCTGAGCCGATGAGCGAGACCTACGACCTCTTCCAACAGGGCAAGTCGCATTTGAAGAACGGCCACGCCGCGCAGGCGACTGTCGCGCTCGAGAAGGCGAAGCGCCGCGAGCCCCAGAAGGCGTCGATCCGCGAGGCGCTCGGCATCGCGTACTTCCGCATCCACCGCTGGGAGGAGGCGGAGTCGGAGTTCCGCGCGGTGCTCGAGCTCGCTCCGACCGACGACTACGCGCACTACGCGCTCGGCCGCTGCCTGGAGAAGCAGGGCAAGGCGCATGAGGCGAACGGGCACTACAAGCTCGCGAACTCGCTGCGCCCAGGCAAGGCCGACTACGAGTCGCGCATCAAGGACCTGGACTGACGCCCAACGAGCCAAGTGACACTTTGTCACTTGGCCCAGAATTTGCCCGGACGTGAGAGCCGTCGTCCAACGAGTGTCGCGGGCGCGCTCGACGCCGGGCGGCGAGATCGGCGAGGGCCTGCTCGTCCTGCTCGGAGTCGCCGACGGAGACACCGAAGCAGACACCGAGCGGCTCGCGGGCAAGATCGCCCGCCTCCGGATCTTCGAGGGCGACTCCGGCAAGTTCGACCGCTCGCTGCTCGACGCGGGAGGAGCGGCGCTCGTCGTCAGCCAGTTCACGCTGATCGCCGACACGGCGAAAGGCAACCGGCCGTCGTTCTCGGAGGCGGCGCGCCCCGAGGTGGCCGAGCCGCTCTACGACCGCTTCTGTGAGGCGCTCCGAGAAGCCGGCGTGCCTGTTCAGACCGGCGTTTTCGGAGCGAGAATGACGGTCGAGCTCGTGAACGACGGGCCCGTAACGATCATCCTCGACGTGGAGGCAAGCTCATGACGACCGAACCGGATGAACTGCGCGACTTCGCCCGGCGCTACACCGAGGCTTGGTGCAGCGGTGACCCGGCCCGCGTCGCCGAGCACTACGCAGCCGGCGGCTCACTCACGATCAACGGAGGCACGCCCTCCCTGGGACGCGCCGCGATCACCGAAGCAGCGCGATCGTTCATGGACGCGTTCCCCGACATGCGGGTGCTCATGGACGATGTCCGCCTCACAGACGCCGGGAGCGAGTACCACTGGACCCTGGTCGGCACGAACACCGGTCCTGGTGGAAGGGGGAATCGCGTCCGGATCAGCGGCTACGAGGAATGGACGCGCGGCGACGACGGCCTGATCGCGGACTCGCAGGGCCACTACGACCAAGGAGAGTACGACCGGCAGATCGAGCACGGGGTGGACCTGGACACCTGACGAAGCGTGCCCTAGGCTCGTCACATGGTCAGGCTCTTCGTCCGCCATCCGGTGTCCGACTACGCGACCTGGCGCGAGCACTACAACGCGTTCGACGACGAGCGGCGAGGCATGGGCGTCACCGGCGACGCCGTCTTCCGGTCGGTCGACGATCCGAACGACGTCACCGTCTGGCACGACTTCGCGACCCCCGACGAGGCCAAGTCCTTTGCCTCCTCGCCGCGCCTCAAAGAGGTGATGAGCGCAGCAGGCGTCGCCGGAGAGCCGATGCTCTGGTTCGTCACCGAAGCGTAGAAAAGCGCCGAAAAACAGCCCGCGACGCCATCGTCGCGTAAGGCTTGCTACCATCATTTTCACCACATTTCGAGCAGTTTAGAAATGGGCGCGCGGCGCCCATTTTTCGTTAAGGAGCATGGAGATTGGCCGCAACACACGAGAAGGAGAAGGATCTGACCCGCGAGATCGCGCGCAAGGTGGAGACGGCGCTTCCGGAGACGGAGGTGCTCGCCGTCGAGCTCACGAGGCCCGACGGGTTCACCGTGTTCATCGACGACGTGCGCGGCGTCGACCATGCGCTCTGCAAGCGCGTGACCGACCTGCTGGCCGATTACCGGCGGGAGTGGGAGATCTCCGTCTCCTCACCCGGCACGCAACGGCCGCTGCGCAAGCCACAGCACTTCCGCAGCATCGTCGGCCGCCGCGTCGCCCTGCGCACCGAGGCGAAGCGTCGCCTGCGCGGCGAAGTGGTCGACGCGGGCGAGCGGGCCGTGAAGATCCGAACTCAGACCGAATCCGTAGACATCCCCTACGAGGCGATCGTGCGGGGCAATCTGATCGACGAAGGGTAGGAAGACGATGACGCGAGAGATCATCGAGGCGGTTCGCACAATCGAGCGCGAGAAGGGCATCGACGGCGACACGCTGATTCAGGCGCTCGAGGACGCGCTCCTCGCCGCATACAAGAAGACACCGGGCTCGTCGCGCCACGCGACGGTCGAGCTCGACGACGAGGGCGACTTCCGCGTCTACTCGATCGAGATCCCGGCAGACCTCGAGCAGAGGCTGCTCGACGAGGCGCGCGAACGCACCCTCGACGAGCTGGAGCGCCTCGAGACCGAGACCGGCGAGAAGAACCACACGCTGCTCGCCGACGCCGATCTCGAGCTCGACTGGTCGCAAGTGCCCGAGCACCAGATCAAGCGCGAAGACGTCACGCCGGAGAACTTCGGCCGCATCGCCGCACAGACGGCGAAGCAGGTGATCCTGCAGAGGATCCGCGAGGCCGAGCGCGAGATGATGTACGACGAGTACGTCGATCGCGTGGACGAGGTCGTTACGGGCATCGTCCAGCAGGCCGGCGACCGCAACAACGTGCTGGTCGACCTCGGCAAGGTCGAGGCGCTGCTGCCGCGCTCCGAGCAGGTGGACGGCGAGCGGTACGAGCAGGGCTCACGCATCAAAGCCGTGATCACCGAGGTCCGCAGCGGCACGAAGGGGCCGCAGGTGATCCTCTCGCGCCGCAATCCCGAGCTGATCAAGACGCTGTTCGAGCTCGAGGTGCCTGAGATCGCCGACGGCCTCGTCGAGATCCGCGGCGTCGCGCGCGAGCCGGGCTACCGCTCGAAGATCGCCGTCGAGTCGCACGCCCAGGGCGTCGATCCCGTCGGCGCGTGCGTCGGCCCGCGCGGGTCGCGCGTGCGCATGGTCGTCTCCGAGCTCCGCGGCGAGAAGATCGACATCATTCCGTGGAACACCGAGCCGGCGCGTTTCGTCGCCAAGGCGCTCTCGCCGGCCCGCGTGCGCGAGGTGTACATCGACGACGAGTCGCGCGACGCGACCGTCGTCGTGCCCGACGACCAGCTCGCGCTCGCGATCGGCAAGGAGGGCCTGAACGCCCGCCTCGCCGCGCGCCTTACGGGCTGGAAGGTCGACATCGTCTCGGACACCGAGTTCGCGCAGCAGGAGGCCGAGGCGGCCTTCGGCGGCGAGGGGGACGTCGACTTCAGCGGCCGCTGTGCGGCGATCCTCGCGAACGGCAAGCGCTGCCCGAACACGTCGCTGCCCGGGTCGCGCTTCTGCGGCGTCCCGGCGCATCAGGAGCTGGCGAAGATCGAGGCCCAGACGGGCGAGTACGCACCGGGGACGGTCACCCCGACGTCTGCCGCGGCGGAGGACGGCGAAGGCGACGAGTCGACCGAGCCCGAGGCGGTGGCCGAGCAGGCGGAAGAGACACCGGTCGAGCCCGTCGCGACGGCTCCCTACCAAGCGGAGGGTCAAGCGCCTGCTGCCTAGAGAGACGCCGATCCGGACGTGCTCCGGCTGCGGCCGCAAGGCACCGCAGTCGGAGCTCGTGCGCTTCGCCGCCGTCAACGGCGAGCTGACACCCGGGCGAACGCTGCCCGGCCGCGGCGTCTACACCTGCGCGCGGCTCCTCTGCTTCGAGCGGGCCTTCGCGCACCGCGGCTTCAACCGCGTGCTCAGGCGGAACGTCACGGTCGATCCGGCGCTCCGCGGTCTCTACACTAGGAGCCGCGCTCATGGCGAATAGGCCCAACAGACCGATCAGACCCCGCGGAGGCGCGAGCCCGCGCGGCAAGCGCCGCGTCGTCATCGACCAGGGCGGCCAGCGCGGCGGGGGCCCGCCCGGGCGCCAGGGCCGCGGCCGGCAGGAAGTCGGCCCGCCCAAGCAGCCGCGCGAAGTCGTCGCGCCGACCGGGCCGGTAACGGTTCCGTCCGGCGTCACCGTCCGCGACTTCTCCCAGGCGCTCGGCGTGCCGATGCCCGAGCTGATCAAGATCCTCATGAACCTCGGCCAGATGCGCACCGCGACGCAGTCGCTCTCCGACGAGGAGGTCGAGCTGATCGCCGCCGAGTTGAAGCGCGAGGTGACGATCAAGCACGCCGCCGACGAGGACGAGGAGCCCGAGGTCTTCGAGGACACCGAGTCCGATCTCGTCCTCCGTCCCCCGGTCGTCACGATCATGGGCCACGTCGACCACGGCAAGACCAGCTTGCTCGATGCGATTCGCGAGACCGCCGTCGTCGCGACGGAGGCCGGCGGCATCACGCAGCACATCGGCGCGTACCAGGTCGAGCGGAGCGGGCGCCGGATCACGTTCATCGACACGCCGGGCCACGAGGCGTTCACGGCAATGCGCGCGCGCGGCGCGAAGGTCACCGACATCGCGGTGCTCGTCGTGGCGGCGAACGACAGCGTCATGCCGCAGACGAAGGAATCGATTTCGCACGCACGGGCAGCCGACGTGCCGATCGTCGTCGCGATCAACAAGGTCGACCTGCCTGACGCGAACCCCGACAAGGTGCGCGGCGATCTCGCGAACGAGGGCCTGCAGCCGGAGGAGTGGGGAGGTACGACGCAGGTCGCGGAGGTCTCGGCGAAGACGCGCCTGGGCCTCGACGAGCTGCTCGAGAAGGTGCTGCTCGTCGCGGACGTCGAGCTCGAGCAGCTGAAGGCGAACCCGAACGCGGAAGCGTCCGGTCCGGTGATCGAATCGCGCCTCGACCAGGGGCGCGGGCCGGTGGCGACGATGCTCGTCCAGCGCGGCACGCTGCACGTCGGCGACGCGATCGTGGCCGGCGATGCGTGGGCCCGCGTCCGGGCCCTGAACGACTTTCGCGGCGAGAAGCTACGCGAGGCCACTCCCGGCACGCCGGTCGAGATCCTCGGCTTCGACCGGCCGCCGCCGGCGGGCGAGACGGCGCGCGTCGTCGAGAACGAGCGTAAGGCGCGCGAGCTCGCGCACACGCGGGGTGAGCGGCTGCGGCGCGAGCAGTTCGCGCAGCGCAGCGCAGCCGGAGTGTCGCTCGAGTCGCTGTTCGAGCAGATGCAGGAGGGCGCCGTCCAGGATCTGAACCTGATCCTCAAGGGCGACGTCGTCGGCTCGGTCGAGGCGGCCGTCTCCGAGTTGCAGAAGATCAAGCACCCGGAGGTGCGCGTCCACGTCATCCACCAGGGTGTCGGCGGGATCACCGAGAACGACGTCAACCTGGCGGTCCCCGCCGGGGCGCTGATCGTCGGCTTCAACGTCCGGCCGAGCGCCGAAGCACGCGCGCTCGCCGAGCGCGAAGGCGTCGAGATCCGCACCTACCGCGTGATCTACCAGCTGACCGAGGACATCGAGCAGGCGCTCGTCGGCATGTTGCGTCCGATCCAGACCGAGGCGACGCTCGGCGAGGCGGAGGTGCGGGCGCTGTTCCGCGCGTCGCGCATCGGGACGATCGCCGGCTGCATGGTCACGAGCGGCGTCGTGCGCCGCGGCGCGCAGGTTCGCGTCGTGCGAGACGGCACCGTCATCTACGACACGACGATCGCCTCGCTGCGGCGCATCAAGGACGACGTGCGCGAGGTCCAGGAGGGCTTCGAGTGCGGCATCCTGCTCGAGAACTTCAACGACGTCAAAGAGGGCGACGTGCTCGAGTGCTACGAGACGCGGCAGGTCGAGCGGACCGACCTGAGCGAGCAGCCGGCACCGACGACAGCCGCCTAGCGCAAGCGATTCGATAGCGGCATGGGCGCCGGCTACGTCGGGATCCTCTCGGCCGAGCTGCACTTTCCCGAGTCCGGCTCGCTGAAGGGCAAGCGCAGGTTCGTGAAGTCGGTCAAGGCCCAGCTCCAGCAGCGGTTCGGCGCGTCGGTCGCAGAAGTCGACCATCACGAGCTCTGGCAGCGCGCGCGGCTGACCGTCGCCTGCGTCGCGCGGGACTACGGCGGCGTCGAGGGGTTGCTCGACGACGCTGAGCGGTACTTGCACGGGCAGGACTTCGAATGCTCGAGCGTCGAACGCCAGGTGGTGACGATCGATGACTAGCAGGATGCGGCGCGTGAACGAATCCCTGCGCGAGGTGCTCGCTGAGGCCGTCGGCGAGCTGAAGGATCCGCGCATCGGCTTCATCACGGTCACCGGTGTCGACACGTCGTCCGATCTTCGGCAGGCGACCGTCTTCGTCAGCGTCCTCGGCTCCGCGCGCAAGCGCGAGCAGTCGATGGTCGGGCTCGAGGCCGCGCACGGGGTGCTGCAACGGCGGATCGCGGGCGAGCTGAGGCTGAAGCGCACGCCTCAATTGACGTTCCAATACGATCCGTCGGTCGAACAGGGCGTTCGCATGTCGAAGCTGATCGATGAGCTCGTCACAGACCACGACGAACCAGAAGGCTGATCTCGAGGCGGTCGTCGAGGCGCTGCGCTCGCACGATCGCTTCCTCGTCACGACGCACGAAAACCCGGACGGCGACGCGCTCGGCTCGCTGCTCGCGGCGACGCTCGCGCTGCGGCAGCTCGGCAAGGACGTCTACATGTACCTCGCCGGACACGCGCCGCTGCCGGGCGAATACACGTTCATGCCCCTCGAGGAGCTCAAGCGCACGGTCCCGGAGGAGACGGAGGAGCGCGTGCTGCTCGCGGTCGACTGCGCCAACGAGAGCCGCCTCGGGCCGGACCCGGAGATCCTGCACCAGTCGCGGTTCACCATCGACCTGGACCACCATCACGACAACACGCGCTTCGGAGACGTGAATCTCATCGTCCCCGACGCCTCGTCCACCGCGGAGGTCCTGCGCGACGTCTTCGCCGAGCTCGACGTCCGGCTGACGCCGGAGATCGCCGAGGCGCTCTACATCGCCGTCGTCACGGACACCGGTCGCTTTCAGTATGCGAACACGACGCCGAAGACACTGCGACTGGCCGCCGAGCTCGTGGAGGCGGGGGCGAACGTCCACCGCGTCTTCCAGGGCGTGTACGAGAACGTGCAGTTCGCCAAGCTGAAGCTGCTCGCGCGCGCCCTCGAGCGCGCGCAGGTGTACGAGGGCGGCGCGCTCGTCGTCTCGTACCTCCTGCGCGGCGACTTCGCCGAGGTCGGCGCCGCCGAGCCGTACAGCGAGGGGATCATCGACTATCTCCGTGCCGTCGAGGGCGCGATCGTCTCGGTGCTGATTCGCGAGCCGCCGCGCTCGGACGGGCCGACCAGGCGGGTCTCGCTGCGGTCGAGCACCGACGAGGTCGACGTCTCCGCGATCGCGCGCAAGTCCGGCGGCGGTGGGCACCGGCAGGCGGCGGGCTTCTCGAGCGAGTTGCCGATCGAGGAGATCACGGAGTTCATCAGGCGCGAATACGTCGCTCAGCGTGGTTCCCCGGGCGCTTGAGCCCGCGGGGATCGTCCTCGTCGACAAGCCGGCGGGACCGTCTTCGTTCAAGGTGATCGCCGAGCTGCGCCGGCGAACCGGTGCACGCACGGGGCACGCAGGAACGCTCGACCCGTTCGCCACGGGACTTCTGCTCGTGTTGTCCGGTTGGACAACTAAGCTGCAACCATGCTTCGTCGGCCTGGACAAGCGCTACGTCACGGACGTCGACCTCTCGGCGACGACTTCGACCGGCGATCCGGAGGGAGACGTCGTCGAGCGGCACGAGGCGCCGTCTGTAGACGCGCTGGAGGAACGGCTCGCGGCCCTCCGTGGCGAGGTCGAGCTGCCGATTCCGGCCGCCTCGGCGGTGAAGATCGGCGGTGAGCGCGCCTATCGGCTCGCGCGGCGCGGCGTGGAGGTGGACATGCCGTTGCGTCGCTCGCGGGTGGACGCGCTCGACGTCATCGCGTATACGGACGGTGTGGCGCGGCTCGACCTGCGCGTCGGCTCGGGGACGTACGTGCGGTCGATCGCCGCGGCGCTCGGCGGGCACTGCCGCACGCTCCGGCGCCTCGAGGTCGGGCCGTTCGGCATCGACGAGGCGGACCCGGAACGTCTCCTCGATCCCGGCGACGCGCTCGACCGGCTGCCCCCGGAGGCGCGTGCGCGTGCGCCGAAGGACGCGCTTCGCCGGATGGGTCGCGTGTGACGGGCCGCATGACAGGCTCGGTCGAGCGGTTCGTCGCCGCCGGCGAGCTCGGGGAGGCAGCGCGCCTGCTCGGACGCCCCTTCGAGATCGAAGGCGTCGTCGTCGAGGGCGACCGGCGCGGGAAGGCGCTCGGCTTCCCCACTGCGAACCTCGACGTGGCGGCCGACCAGCTCCTTCCGCCGAAGGGGATCTATGCCGGCGCCGCGCTGGGGCATCGCGCCGCGGTCTCGATCGGCGTCAATCCGCACTACGGCGGCACGGTGTTGCGCGTCGAGGCGTACCTGCTCGGCTTCGACGGCGACCTGTACGGGCAGCGGCTCGTGCTCGAGTTGTGGGAGCGGCTGCGCGACGAGCGAGCCTTCGCGAGCGAGGCGGAGCTGATCGACGCGATCGCCGCGGACGTCGAAGCAACGCGGCGCGCCGTCAGACCGTGACGACGGCGCCGCTGCGGCGCGGATCGGCCGCCGCTCCCTCGCGGCCGATCGCGCTGACGCCGCCGAAGTAATGGTGCAGGCCCGGCCAGCGCCGGACCGCGCGCCCGGCCGCCTCGAGCTGGACGAGCGCCTCTTCGTCGACGCCCGCTTCGGCGTTGACGGTCGCGCCCGCCGGGTGGAAGCGCGGGCGGTCGACCGCGGCCTGCGGCGCGAGACTTTCGTCCAGGATTCCCCCGAGCACGAGCGCGAGGGCGGTTCGGAGCCTCGTTCCACCGGCTGAGCCGACGGCGAGCGCGAGGCCGTCGCTGTCGAAGACGAGCGTCGGAGCCATCATCGAGCTCATCCGCTCGCCGGGAACGAGATCGCCGACGATCAGGTCGACCTCGCCCAGCATGCTGTTCAGGTGCAGGTCGAGGCCGGAGAGGAAATCGCCGGAGCCGAGTCCCAGGCTGGTCGTGAAGACGCACGCGTTGCCTTCGGCGTCGAGGATCGACACGTTGGTCGTGTGCGTCTCGGAGCCGATCGTGTCGAGGACCGGCACGAGTGCCAGCACGCGCTCGGTCGCGGTCAGGCCGCGCAAAGTAGGCAGGCGCGGCAGGAGCTGCGAGAGTGCGGCGAGGCCGCCGCGCGTCAGCACGCTCGTTCCCGCGTACTCGACCTCGAGCGGCTCGCTCCACCGGGCCTCGTAGCTCGCCAGGTCCTCCGCGGTCACCACGCCGCCGCGCTGCCTCATGAGCGAGAGCACCGACTGCGCGAGCGACCCCGTGTACGCCGACTCGGCGCCTTCGAAGGCGAGCAGCGCGAGCGCCTTCTCGAGCCCCGGCTGCCGGAGCAGCTCGCCGGCCTGCAGGAGGTTGTCGCCCGGCGCGTAGATGCGCGCTCCCGCGTCCATCGTCATCACCGGCGCGAGCATCGCCAGGCACGACGCGTGCGCCGGAGTCATCGGGACGCCGCTGCGGGAGAGCCTCAGCGCCGGCTCGAAGAGGTCGCGCCACGGCAGGCTGCCGTACTCCGCGTGGAGCGCGTCCAGTCCGGCGGGCACACCGGGCACCGCGAACGACGCCGGGCCGATCGCGTAGTGGATGAGCTCCTCGCCGAACGGCACCTGCAGCTCGACAAGGCCGGCACCCTCACCCGAGGGGACGGCGCAGAAGCAGTCGAGATTCCGCGCGGTGCCGGACGCCGAGTCCCAGTAGATCGCGTGCCCGCCGCTGAGCAGGCCGGTCATGATCGTCTCGGCGACGCACGAGGCAAGGGTCGCTGCGATGGCCGCGTCCGCCGCGTTCCCGCCCGCCGCGAGGATCTCGGCACCCGCTGCCGCCGTCGCCGGATGCCCGGCCGCAATCCCTGGTTCCATGCCGATCGGCTACCCTACTGCCGACCGCAGCCTCGGCCGCACGTCTCCTTCCTTGGGCGGCGCGCTGGGACGGCGGAGACCACGCTGTCTGCAGTTGAACCAGCAGAAGTTGAACCAGCAGAGAGGAGCCGCATGAGCCTCACCAAGGAAGAGAAGCAGGAGATCATCAAGGAGCACGGCCGCGCCGAGACAGACACCGGGTCGCCCGAGGTCCAGATCGCGATGCTGACGCGCCGCATCAACCAGCTGACCGAGCATCTGCGCACGCATAAGGGTGACCACCACTCGCGTCGCGGCCTGCTCAAGCTGGTCGGAAGGCGCCGCCGCTTCCTGAACTATCTCCAGCGCACGAACCTGGAGGGCTATCGCGCCCTCATCAAGGAGCTGGGGCTGAGGCGCTAGCTCAGGTCATAGGGGGTGGAAGTTTGAGCGAGTGCTCCGCGACGAGCGCTGACTCAAACCTCCACCCTCGTACGAAGGAAGGTGGAGGGAAACATGGCTATTGCCACTGAAAGGCGCGCCGAGGTCTCGGTCGAGATCGGCGGCCGCGAAATGACGTTCGAGACCGGAAAGCTCGCGAAGCAGGCCGACGGCTCCGTCGTCGTCCGCTCCGGCGACACGATGGTCCTCGCAACGGCGCAGGGACGCATGGAGGCGCGCGAGGGAGCGGATTTCTTCCCGCTCACCGTCGACGTCGAAGAGCGCATGTACGCCGCCGGGAAGATCCCGGGCGGCTTCTTCAAGCGCGAAGGGAGGCCGACCGAGCGGGCGATTCTGACCGCGCGTATGATCGACCGCCCGATCCGGCCGCTCTGGCCGAAGGGCTTCAAGAACGAGGTGCAGGTGATCTGCACGGTGCTGTCCGCCGACATGGTCATCGGGCACGACATCCTGTGCATCAACGGCGCCTCGGCGGCGCTGATGCTCTCGCCGCTGCCGTTCCTCGGTCCGATCGGCGCAGTGCGCATCGGCCGGATCGAGGGGCGCCTGGTCGTCAACCCGACGCTGCAGGAGGCTGAGGAGGAATCGTCTCTCGACCTGATCGTCGTGGGCACGAAGGAAGGCCTGACCATGGTCGAGGCCGGAGCCGACGAGGTGCCGGAGGAGATCCTGCTCGAGGCGCTCGACCTCGCGCAGGGCGAGATCCGCCAGATCTGCGAGGCGCAGGAGGAGCTCCGCGAGAAGGCCGGCAAGCCGAAGTGGCTCGAGCCCGAGCTCACGAGCGAGCTCGAGTCGTCACACGGCGACGAGATCCGCGAGCGGATCGGGTCGCAAGGTCTTCGCGAGGCGGGTGCGATCGTCGACGAGCTGCTCGATCAGCTCGCGCCGTCGCTCTCGATGGACTCGACCGACGACGACATCACGAAGCAGCTCCAGGTGCGCTCCAGCCTGAACGTGCTCCTCGAGAGGCTGCGGCTTGCCGCGGTCGAGGGCCCCGTGCGCGAGCAGTTCGAAAACGACCTGCGCGGCCTCACCGAGGCCGAGCAGGATTCGAAGGAGCTGAAGTCGGCGAAGAGGCACCTCCTCTTCGAGCGGATCATCGACACGGTCGAGCTCCCGTTCCCGGTTGGGCCCGCGACGACCGAGGGCGAGCCTCCGGTCGTGAAGGACTCGCTCACGAAACAGTTCGTGAAGCGCGCGGCCGAGGCGATCTACAAGGACCTCGTCCGCAAGAAGATCGCGATCGAGAAGCGCCGCCCGGACGGCCGCGGGACAGAGGACATCCGGCCGATCGAGTGCGAGGTCGGCGTCAGCCCACGGACGCACGGCTCGGCGCTGTTCACGCGCGGCCAGACGCAGATCATGACGCTGCTCACGCTCGGCACCGCGAAGGAAGGCCAGCGGATCGACGACCTGTCGCTCGAGTCCGACCGCCGGTTCATGCACCACTACAACTTCCCGCCCTACTCGGTCGGGGAGACCGGCTTCATGCGCGGCCCGAAGCGGCGCGACATCGGCCACGGCGCGCTCGCACAGCGCGCACTCGAGCCGATGATCCCGCCGGCGTCGGAGTTCCCATACACGATCCGCCTCGTCTCGGAGACGCTCGAGTCGAACGGCTCCTCGTCGATGGGATCGGTGTGCGGCTCGACGCTCGCGCTCATGGATGCGGGCGTGCCGATCAAGGCACCGGTGTCCGGCATCGCGATGGGTCTCGTGAAGGAGGGCGACGACTACGTCATCCTCACCGACATCCAGGGTGCGGAGGACCATCTCGGCGACATGGACTTCAAGGTGGCCGGAACACGCGACGGCATCACCGCGCTGCAGATGGACATCAAGATCACCGGCGTCACGCAGGAGATCATGGAGAACGCGCTCGAGCAGGCGAAGCGGGCGCGCGAGTTCATCCTCGACAAGATGCTCGCGGCGATCCCGGAAGTGCGCGGCGAGCTCGCGGCGCATGCACCGCGGATCACGTCGATCAAGATCGATCCCGAGCAGATCGGCCTCGTCATCGGCAAGGGCGGCGAGACGATCCGCGGGCTCGAGGCCGACTACGAGGTCCAGATCGACATCGAGGAGGACGGCACGATCCTCATCTACGCGACCGAGGGCACGAAGGCCCAGGCCGCGATCGACGCGATCCAGGGCCTGACGAAGAGCCCGGAGGTCGGCGACGAGTACCACAACGCGAAGGTCGTCAAGACGACGCAGTTCGGCGCGTTCGTCGAGCTGAAGAAGGGCACGGACGGCCTGCTGCACGTCTCGAACGTCGGGCCGGGTCGCGTCGGCCACATCGAGGATGTGATCCAGCGCGGCGACATCCTCGACGTCGTCGTCCAGGAGGTCGACAAGGCGCGTGGACGGATCGGGCTCAAGCTCGTCCAGAAGCACGAGAACGGCGGCATGGTCAGCCCCGAGGAGCTGATCGAGCGCGCGAAGAGTGCACCGCCGCGTCCGCGTGAGGACGACCGGCCGCCCCGCGACCGCGATCGGCGAGGAGGCCGCGGCGGTCGAGGCCGTGGCGGCGACCGCGACCGTACGTCGCGGGACTAGGAACTGAAGGGCGGCCTGAGGGCCGCCCTTCTTCTTTCT
>WNGE01002159.1_pt1 | contig 31054 bp, 29 predicted proteins | sample 5400651 | NCBI WGS metagenome assembly WNGE01 (sample SAMN13153370, study PRJNA577476) | soil metagenome | isolation source: 60 cm soil or saprolite under grassland replicate 2 | place: USA:California | collected 2016-06-15
CCGAGCTGAGCCATGATCACCGGACCGAACAGCTCCCAGTGCGCGCCGGTAAAGCGCCGCATCTGCATCTGCTTGAGCGGCGCATAATCCTCCGGACCGGTATTGGCCGTGATCCCCGGCAGCAGCATTCCGAACTCCACGTTCTTGAGATTCGCCGCCTGTTTCATCACGTTGTCGCGCGTGAGATCGTCGCCGCATTGCTTGAGCACCTGGACGAGCGCCTGCGCGTATAGATAGCCGCTGACGACCGAGCTGTTGGTGCGATCGGCGTCCGGGTAGTACCGGTCGAGAAACGCCGCCCATTCCCTGTAGCCGGGATCATCCTTCCAGACCGGGTCGGTCTGATCCTTAAAATAGGCGGCCGACAGGATGCCGACGGAGTTCTCCAAGCCCGCGGGCTTGAGCACCGCGCCGATGTTGGCCGACACGCCGTTGAGCAGGTGCATCGGTTTCCAGCCGACCTCGGCGGTCTTGCGGATCGCCTGCGCGGCGAATTTCGGCGTCGCCACGTTGTAGAACACGTCGGCGCCGGAAGCCTTGAGGTTGACGATCTGGGAATCCACCGTGGTGTCGGAGACTTCATAGGGAAACTCGGCGACGACCTGCATCTGTCCGCTCAGGCCGTCTTTGAGACCCTTCAGGTAATCTTTTCCGTAATCGTCGTTCTGATACAGAATCCCGACGCGGCCGTTGCGGTGGTTCTGCAGCAGATATTTCGCGTAGATCTGCCCCTCGTGCTGGTAGCTCGGCTGGTAGCCGATGGTCCAAGGAAAATGCTTGGGATCGTTCCATTTGGCGGCGCCGGTCGCGACGAACAGCTGCGGCACCTTCTTGGCATTCATGTATTTCTGGATCGCGGTGTTCGGCGCCGTCCCCAGGCTGTTGAAGATCAGCAGCACTTCGTCGCTCTCCACGAGCCGGCGCGCCTGCTCCACCGTCTTGGGCGGGCTGTAGCCGTCGTCATAGGAAATGAACACGATCTTGCGGCCGTTGATGCCGCCTTCGGAATTGACCTTGTTGAAATACGCGGCTTCCGTCTTGCCGATCACGCCATAGGCCGAGGCCGGCCCGCTGTAGGGCATGATGTTGCCGACCTTGACCTCGGTGTCGCTGGCGCCCGGGTCATAGCGTTTCTGCGCGACGGCGGAGCTCGTTGCGGCAGTAAGCGCGATCGCCGGAACGGCGAGAATCCGTGCGAACCCCATTGCTTTCCTCCCTGGATCGGCGATCTCGCCGTCGGCGGCCGCCGTGTCGGCGCAGAATACTCCGGCTTGCACGACCACGCACGCAAGATCCGGAGTGCGGGCACAGGCACGCGATTCGACGTTCGTGGCCCGGATCGCGCGCCGCGCCGGCGAGAAATCCAGAGCACCAGTAAAAGTTGCAATGCTGGGATTGCGCCTATCTACAAGATGTATTTTGGCGAAATGAACTGACCTAACTTATTGATCCCGCTTGCGGGTTGTTCAGCGGCCGGAAGGTGCTGCGCTACTCCCGCGCCGCTCGCGGTGCGGCGCCGTTCCTCAGCGCCGCAGGCGCTTGGCGACCTCTTCCAGCATGACCTCGGTGGCGCCGCCGCCGATCGAGTGCACGCGCGCGTCGCGCGCCATGCGCTCGATCGTGCTTTCGCGCATGTAGCCCATGCCGCCGTGAAACTGCACGCAGGCGTACATCACTTCGTTGACGAGCTCGCCGAGCTGACGGCCGGCTTCGACCCGGGTGGCCAGCATCGCCAGGCGCTGGCGAACCACCTGCTTGTCGTACAGCGTGGCGCCGAACGCCTTTCGCGTCGTCACATAGTCGAGGGTGAGATCGAGCGCCTCCTCGGCCTCGCCCATCGCCATGGCGCCGAGCACGATCCGCTCGTTCTGAAAATTGCGCATGATGGAGTAGAACCCGCCGCCTTCCCGGCCGAGCAGATGGTCGGCCGGCACGCGGCAGTCCTCGAACGCGAGCTCGGCGGTGTCGGAGGAGCGCCAGCCGGTCTTGTCGAGCGCGCGGGATACCTTCAGGCCCGGCGTGCCCTTCTCCACGAGCAGCATGGAGATCGACTGGGAAGCGCGGGCCTCGGGCGCGGTTTTCGCCGCGACGCAATAGAGATCCGCATAGACGCCGTTGGTGATGAACATTTTCGCGCCGTTGATCACGAAACTCTCGCCCTCGCGCCGGGCATTGGTGCGGATGCCCTTCACGTCGGAGCCGGCGTCGGGCTCGGTCACCGCGATCGCGGTGATGGTGCGGCCGGCAATGATGTCCGGCAGGTAGCGCGCCTTCTGCTCGGCCGACCCGAAGTTCGCGATGTGAACCGATGCCATCTCGGCGTGCACGAGCGCGGTCACCGCGACGCCGCCGAAGCTGGAGCGGCCGAGCTCTTCCGCGAGCACGACCGAGCCCATGGTGTCGAGCTCGCTGCCGCCGTATTGCGCCGGATAGCGAATGCCGAAAAAGCCGAGCTCGCCCATCCGCCGCAGAACCTCGCGCGGCACGAAGCCCTGCTCCTCCCAGGCGCTCGCGAACGGCTTGATCTCGGTCTCGACGAACCGCCGCACCTGACGGCGCAGCAGCTCGTGTTCCTCGCGGAAATACGGGGAGGGGAGCGGGTCGGTTCCGCGCGCGGACGTGACGGTGCGGTTCATCGCTTCAGCTCAATCTGTCCCGAGCGAGCGCCGCGCCACGGCCGAGCGCTTCCAATTTGGCGAGCGCGACGTCGCGGTGCATGGGCGCCATGCCGCAGTTGGTGCAAGGAAAAATCCGCTCGGCCGGCACGTAGCGCATCGCCTGCTCGATGGTCGCGACGACGTCCTCGGGCGTCTCGACCTGATCGGTGGCGACGTCGATCACGCCGAGCAGCACGTCCTTGCCGTCGAGCAGGCCCAACAGGCTGATCGGCACCCGGGAATTCCTGCATTCGATCGAGATCTGCTGGATGTGGCTTGCGGCCAGCGCCGGAAAGATCGCCTCGTACTGGCGCCATTCGCTGCCGAGCGATGCTTTCCACTCGAGATTTGCCGCGATGCCGTAGCCGTAGCAGATGTGCACGGCGGTGACGCAGGGGAGGCCTTCGATGGCGCGGTGCAATGCCGCGATGCCCCAATCCTTCACCTCGTCCATGAAGACGTTGAAGGCGGGCTCGTCGAATTGAATCACGTCGATGCCGTCCGTCGCGAGCGCGCGCGCCTCCTGATTCAGCAAGCCGGCGAGCGCCATCGCGAGCTCGACCTTGTCGCGGTAATAGCCGTTGGCGATCGTATCCACGATCGTCATCGGGCCCGGAAGGGTGAATTTCAGCCGGCGTTTGGTGTGGGCGCGCGCGAGGCGGGCTTCGGTTGCATGCACCCGAGCTTTGAGCCCCACCGGGCCGACCACAGTCGGCACCATGGCCTTGTAGCGGTCCTTGCGGATGCCCATTGCGACCCGCCGCGCGAAATCGATGCCCTCCACGTGCTCGAGAAAGCCGTGGACGAAATGCTGACGCGACTGCTCGCCGTCGGTCACGATGTCGATTCCCGCATCCTCCTGCTCCTTGATGACGAGCAACGTGGCATCGCGTTTTGCCGCGGCGAGTTCCGGGCCGGCATGCCGCCACGCCGGCCAAAGCTTGTCGGGCTCGGCAAGCCAGGATGGTTTGGGCAGGCTTCCGGCAATCGTGGCTGCGAACATCGGGTCTCCTCGCGCTCAGTCCGGGCGCCAATCATAGAGCCAGTCGTACCGCGTGAGCAGTTTTTCGCCGCTCAGCCGTTGCAACGCGATGTTGCGAGCCAGCGCGGCCGGACCGGAGAGATGATAGATCCAGCCGTTGTTGCGGGACGCGCGGGCAACGCGCACGGTGCGCGGTCGGCGCAGCCCTTCGTAGGTCTCGAACGCCGATGCCGGCCGGTCGGCCCGCCGGGCCAGACAATCCGCCAGCACCGCGCCGTCCTCGATCGCCATGGCACCGCCCTGCGCCAGGAACGGCAGAATCGGGTGCGCGGCGTCGCCCAGCAGCGTCACCGGACCCGCGGTCCAAGTGCGCAATGGGGTGCGCTCGAACAGCGCCCATTTCGACCATGAATCCGGGGTCGCCAGCAGCGCGCGCGGCTCGGCCGCCCAGGCGGAGAACCGGGCCAGGACGTCGGCGCGCACCCCCGGCTCGCTCCATCCGGGGTTTTGCCAGTCGTCCTCGATGATCGCCACGATGTTGACGGCGGCGCCGGCCCGGACCGGGTAGTGCACGAGATGGGCCTTGGGCCCGAGCCAAAGCCAGGTGATGGGCTCACGGAACTCCTGCGGAACGAGATCGGCGGCGACGGTCGCGCGCCAGGCCGTGCGGCCGCAGAAGTGCGCCGGCGTTTCGTTTCCGACCCGGCCGCGCATCTGGGACCACAGGCCGTCGGCGCCGACCAGGGCGATGCCGTGCTCGCTGCGGGGACCGGCGGAGGTCCGCGTCTCGACCGTCACGCCGTGGGCGTGGACCGCGAAATCCTCCACGCTGCGGCCGAGGTGAAGCGCGCCATCGGCGCTCGCCTGCAGCCGCTCGACGAGGGCGGCCTGCAGGTCGCCGCGGTGAACGACCCAATAGGGCGCGCCATAGCGGAACGCCGCGCCAGGGCCGATGGCGGCGCGGACGATCTCCCGCGCATTATGGCTGCGCAGCACACGAATTTCCCGCGGCACCGTCACCGCGGCCTCCAGGCGTTCGGCCAATCCGAGATCGATCAGGATGCGGCTCGCGTTGGGCGAGAGCTGGATACCGGCTCCGACCGGATCGAGCGCTTCCGCCTGCTCGAGCACGACCGCGCGGAAGCCGCGACGGATCAGCGCGAGCGCGCAGGTGAGCCCGCCGATTCCGGCTCCCGCGATCATTACGGTCCGTGAGCGCGCCACCGCTGATTCCGCCTCGGGTGTGCGTGAATTGAATCAAGAACTGGGGTCGCCGGCTCCACGGTGTTCTGCCGAGCCCGGTCGCGAGGTGAACGAGCGGCGGCGGCTCACGGTTCGGCCGGCTCGCGCCAGGCGCATTCGGCCGGACGCGACGCATGGCCGTGGAGCGAAGGATCGTGACGATACAGCGTCGAGCAATACGGGCAGATCGCCTCGCTGTCGTCGCCCATATCGATGAAAACATGCGGGTGATCGAACGGCGGCGTCGCGCCGATGCACATGAATTCCTTGGCGCCGATCTCGATCACTGCTACCCCGGGATCGTTATGGAAATGCGGGACAATGTTATCCGCCATGGCTCGCCTGCGTCCTCGTGCGACATCAATTCTCTGCACTGCACCATAGCGTCGGCGGATGCCAAAGCCTAGATTGGCCGTTCTTTTTGGCTGGACGCTTGCAACGGCTTGGGCGAAGACTTTTGCCCGGGCGAACCGAATGCTTTTGGCGGCCGCGCAATCCCGTGAGCTGCGAGATTGGAAAATCAGGCGGTGAAATGATCCGATTCGGCTTGGCCTTTTCCGCCCTTGCGCTCGTCGTGCTGGCGTCGGCAGCCTACCCGGTGCTTTCTCGTGGCGTGAATGCCGGCCGTATGCTCGCGGCCGAGGACGACCCGGCGCAGCTGACCGAGCTCGGGCTCGATGATCATTACGATGCGGCGTGCGCCGCGCGCGAGATCGATGCGGCGCTGGCGGCGAACGATCCGGAGCTCGCGGAGAGCTTCGTCGAGCTCGCCCGCGAACGCGCAATTCCGGTCGATCCGGACCTCATCGCCAAGGTGGAAGCCGCCGAGCAGGCCGCGGCCTCCGCCGCGAGCACCGCAAGGAGCTTTGCTCGGGGACTGGTATTGGGCGAAACCGACAGCATCGCCGCGTTCGGCGGTACCGCGTTGGGCGACCTGTTCGTGTTCGGCGATGTGCGCGATGTGACGCGGCAAGGCGTTCGGTTCGCTCGCGGCGAGACCGTGGACAAGCCGGTCGTGGCGCTGTCGCTTGCCGGAATTGCGATCACGGCCGGCACTTATGCGAGTCTCGGAGCCATGGCGCCGGCGCGCCTGGGCCTGTCCGTCATCAAGGCGGGCGCGAAAACCGGCCGGATCGGAGCGCGCTTCCTGCGCGCCGCGCGGCTCGAGCGCGTGGAAAATCTGGTCCGTGCGGCCGGCGACGTCGGCCGGGTGCAGAGCAAGGCCGGCAGCCGCGCGGCGATCGAGGGATTGAAGCTCGCGGAGCAGCCGAAGGACTTGGCGCGTCTCGCGCAGCTTGCCGCCGTCAAGGGCGGCAAGACCCGCGCCGTTCTCAAATTGCTGGGCCGGGGTGCCATCGCGCTGACCACCGGCTTGTTCGATCTCGCGCTGTGGGTGTTCTGGGCAATCGCGCATCTGCTCGGGCTTTGCGTCACGCTCAAGCGCGCCGCGGAGCGGATCACGCTTTGGGCGATCCGGCGGCGCAAGCGCCGGCGGGAGCGGCTCTTGGCGAGAGCGCGGGCAGGCAGCTATGGTCGGCCGCAGGCCCGGCTGGTCGCTTGGAGCGGGCTGTGGGGTCGGAGGATCACCACCGCCCGCCGGAGCGCGGCGACGGCCGCTGCGGACTGCTGAACCGGCACGTTCCGCCCCGGCGCGTCGAAAGCCGGTTCGAATGCAATCAAGAAAAAGCCGCGGGCGAAGCACCGTCGGCAGAGAGGGAACGACCATGCCCGCAGGACCTACGCGATCCCGTCGCGACGTACTCAAGGGCGGATCCGCGGCTTTGGTGGCCGCGGCGACCGGCGGCGCGCTATCGCCGCGCAACGCGGGGGCGGCCGCCACCATGAGCGCGCGCCAGCAGGAACTCTACGAGGCGGCGAAGAAGGAAGGCGAGCTCACCTGGTACTCGGCGCATTCCGACGACGTGACCGCGCAAGCGCTCGGCCGCGGCTTCGAAGCGAATTATCCCGGCATCAAGGTCAGCGTGGTGCGCACCACCGCGCAAGTGGCGTTCCAGCGCGTCTCCCAGGAGATCAAGGCCGGCGCCATGCAGGTCGACGTGCTCAGCTCGACCGATATCGGGCATTACGTCTATTTGAAGGAGAAGAAGCTGCTGGAGCAGTTCGTGCCGGAGAACGCCAGCAGGGTGCTCGAGGTCTATCAGAACTACGATCCGGACGGATATTATTTCGTGACCTCGGCCGGCCTGATCGGGATGGTCTACAACACGGCCAAGCTCAAGGAGGCGGACGCGCCGAAGAACTGGACCGACCTCACCGACCCGAAATGGAAGGACAAGATCGCGCTCGGTCATCCCGGGTTCAGCGGCTACGTCGGCACCTGGACCGTGATGATGCGCAAGCTCTACGGCTGGAAGTTCTTCGAAGATCTGGCGAAGAACAACCCGCAGATCGGCCGCTCGATCAACGATACCGTCACCATGCTCAATGCCGGCGAGCGCATGGTCGCCGGCACCGGTCCGCTCGCAACCGCCGGAGAGAGCGCGCAGAAAGGCAATCCCCTGGCCATGATCTACCCGACCGACGGCACCCTGCTGATGCTCGCGCCCTCGGGCATCATGAAAGGAGTGAGGCACCCCAACGCGGCGCGGCTGTTCATGGATTATCTGATGAGCGTCGACGCCTCGAAGGTCTGGGTCGATCATTTCGGCGAGCCGGTCCGGCCCGAAGTGCCACCCTCGACCGGCCTGAAGTCCGCCAAGGAGCTCAAGACGATCCGGCCGAGCGTCGAGGAGATCTTCAAAGGCATTCCCGAGGTCATCAAACAATGGCGCGAGACCTTCGGAGTATGAGCGGGGCCTTTTACTTGGGTGCCAGCCGCTTCCGTCCGCATGAGCCACGTTCTGCTCCCTCCCCCCTTGTGGGGGAGGGATGGGGAGGGGGGCGTTTGGTTGACTCCGCGGGTCTTGTACCCCCCTCCCGGCTCGCGCGCTCCGCGCGCGAGCCGACCTCCCCCACAAGGGGGGAGGTAACCGGAGCGAGCAGCGCAACACACGCCAGCTCTCGATGGCGAGCATGAGCCGGGCCGAGGCGCTGGCGCATCCCGAGCCGGCCGCCGTGCTGACGCGGTGGCTCAGCCGGTTCGAGCCGAGCATGTTGCTGTGGCTCGCCATGATCGCCGTGCTGGTGTTCCTGGTGGCGAGCCCGATGGTCCGGCTGGTGGTCTCGAGCTTCCAGGAGGCGGAGACCGGCGCGCTCACGCTCGCCAATTACTTCGAAGCCTATGGCAGCCTGCGGCAGCTGCAGGCGCTGTTGAATTCGCTGGAGCTCGGCCTCGGCGTCGCGCTGCTCGCCGGGATCTTCGGCGTGCCGATCGCCTGGGCGATCTCGCGCACCGACATGCCGGCGAAGGGCTTCGTGCGTCTGATGGTATTCGGCGCCTTCATCACGCCGCCCTATCTCGGCGCGATCGGCTGGATCCTGCTGGCGGGGCCGAATTCCGGCTGGCTCAACAAGGTGTGGATGGCGCTCTCGGGTGCCGACCACGGGATCTTCAACATCTATTCGATGACAGGCCTGATCGTCGTGGTCGCCGTCGCCTCGTTTCCCTACGTCTTCGTGTTTACCAGCTCGGCGCTCGATCTGGTGTCTTCCGAGATGGAGGACGCGGCCAACATTCTCGGCGCCGGGATCCTGCGAACGACCTTTCGGGTGACGCTGCCGCTGGTGCTGCCGGCGATTCTCGGCGGTCTCATCATCAGCTTTCTGGAAGCCATCGCGCTGTTCGGCGCTCCGGCTTTGATCGCGCTGCCGGCCCGCTTCCACGTCGTTTCGACCCAGCTCTGGCAGTTCTTCGAATATCCGGTGCGGGTCGAGGAGGCGGCCGCCTACTCGATCCCGCTGCTGCTGATCACCGTCGTGATGTTCTGGCTGCAGCGCTCGCTGATGGGTCGCAGGGGGTATACTGCCGTCACCGGCAAGGGCGGCGAGCGCCGCGCCATCCGGCTGGGCGCCTGGCGCTGGCCGATGTTCGGCTATGCGCTGTTCGTCTGTGCCATGTCGGTGCTGCTGCCGATGCTGGTGCTGCTGCAGGCGGCGTTCGCCAAGGCCTGGGGCCGAGGCTTCTCGCTCGACAATCTCACGCTGCATAATTTCGAGTACGTGCTGTTCGAGCAGACCCAGGCGCAGCAGGCGATCCTCAACACCTTCATGTACGCCGGTGCCACCGCATTTGCGGCAATCGGACTTTCGCTCGCCATCGCCTATGTGGTGAGCCGCAGGGTGGTGCCGTGGACCAACGTGCTCGCCTTCCTGTGCATGGCGCCATTCGTCATTCCCGGCATCGTGCTGGCGATCGGATTCTACGCCGCCTACGCGCCGCCGCCGCTGGCGCTCTACGGCACGGCGCTGATGATGATCCTTGCCTTCACCACGCGCTTTTTGCCGATCGCCTATACGTCGAACGTCGCCGGAATGCGGAGCATCAATCCGGAGATGGAGGAGGCGGTGCGGATCCTCGGCGGCGGGCGGCTGCTGGCGATCCGCAAGGTGCTGGCCCCGCTGCTCAAGAAGAGTCTCGCCGGCGCCTGGATCCTGGTGTTCATTCCGGCGGCGCGGGAGCTCTCCTCGGCGATCTTCCTGGTCGGGCCCAATACCCGGGTGATCTCGGTGATGTTGTTCGATCTCTCCGAAGAGGGGAATTTCGAGGTGCTGGCGGCGCTGGGCGCGATCCTGCTGGTGACGAGCGTGGTCATCGCCGGGCTCGGCTTCCGCGTCATCGGCCGCGATTTCATGCTGCGGAGAAGCCAGTGAGCAAGCTCGTGCTGCGCGGCGTCGAGAAGCGCTTCGGCGACACCGTCGCCGTCGGCGGCGTGGATCTGGCGCTCGAGGAAGGGGAGTTCGTCTCGTTGCTGGGCCCCTCGGGCTGCGGCAAGACGACGACGCTGCGCATGATCGCCGGCTTCATCGATCCGACCGCCGGGACGATCGAGATGGACGGCAAGGTGCTGTCCTCGCCCGCGGGCTCGGTGCCGCCGGAGCGCCGGCAGATGTCGATGATCTTCCAGAGCTACGCGGTGTGGCCGAACATGACGGTCGAGCAGAACGTCGCGTTCGGGCTGAAGCTGCGCCGGCTTGCGGGCGAGGAGGTGCGCCGGCGCGTCGGCGAGATGCTCGACGTGGTGCAGATGCGGCATTTGGCGGAGCGCTATCCGGCGGAATTGAGCGGGGGACAGCAGCAGCGGGTGGCGCTGGCGCGCGCCATCGTCATCAAGCCGGCGGTGCTACTGCTCGACGAGCCGCTTTCCAATCTCGACGCCAATCTGCGCGAGGAAATGCGCTTCGAAATCCGGCGGCTGCACGAGGAATTCCGCATCACCACGGTCTATGTCACCCACGACCAGTCGGAAGCGATGGTGACGTCGGACCGGATCGCGGTGATGAACCAGGGCCGCATCGAGCAGGTCGACGATCCGCACACGCTCTACACCAAGCCGAGGACGCGGTTCGTCGCCGGCTTCATCGGCCGCACCAATTTCATCGAAGGCGCGAGCAACGGCACCGAGATCGTGTTCGACCGCTTCAGCGTGCCGAAGAGCGCACTCGAGAACGGCGCGGCGCTCACCGGGAAAATCACGTTCTCGGTCCGGCCGCAGAGCATGCGGCTGTCGCGCGCACCCTCCGAGCGCGCCGGCAAGGGGCCGCAGGTCGAGGTCAAGGTGATCGAGCGCGCGTATCTCGGCGAATATTGGGACTACGTCGTGATGCCGGCCCACGGCTCGACCAGGCTGCGAGTCACCGCCCCGCCGCTCGAGGTCTACGGGGTCGGCGAATCCGCCTGGCTCGAGCTCGACCCCAGCCAGATGGCGCCGATCGTGTGAACCGCCGTGCGCCCGGCACCTGACCAGGAGCAGAGGATGTCCCGCCTTCCCGCGAGCGAAGCGCTCGCCCGCTTCAAGGTGCTGGATCTGACCCGGGTCCGCGCCGGGCCGACCTGCGTGCGCCAGCTCGCCGACTGGGGTGCCGACGTCGTCAAGATCGAAATGCCCGAGGGAAGCCAGGGCGGCGACATGGGCGGGCCGCGCCACGGACCGGATTTTCAGAATCTGCACCGCAACAAGCGCAGCATGACGCTCGATCTCAAGCAGCCGGAAGGCGCCGAGATTTTTCGCAAGATGGTCAGGACCGCCGACGTCGTCGTCGAGAACTATCGGCCCGACGTGAAATTCCGGCTCGGCATCGATTACGACAGCCTGAAATCGCTCAACCGCCGTCTGGTCTATGCCAGCATCTCCGGATTCGGCCAGGATGGCCCGTATCGGAAGCGGCCGGGCTTCGACCAGGTGGCGCAGGGCATGGGCGGGCTGATGTGGATCACCGGCCTTCCGGGCCAGGGACCGGTGCGCGCCGGCGTGCCGATCGCCGATCTCGGCGCCGGAATTTATTGCGCGCTCGGCATCCTGGTCGCGCTGCTCGAGCGCGAGGTGTCCGGCGAGGGTCAATGGGTGCGCTCCTCGCTGCTCCAGGCGCAGATCGCGTTGACGGATTTTCAGTCGGCGCGCTGGCTCATCGCCAAGGAAGTGCCCGGCCAGGCCGGCAACGATCATCCGACCAGCATCCCGACCGGCGTGTTCGAAACGAGCGACGGGCACATCAACATCGCCGCGTCCGGCCAGCACATCTTCAAGCGGTTCTGTGCCGCGATCGGGGCCGAGCATCTCGCCGGCGATCCGCAGTTCGCCACCGACCAGCTGCGATCCAAGAACCGCGCCGCGCTCAACGCCGCGATCGCCGAGAAGACCCGCACGCGACCCAGTCGCGAATGGATCGATATTCTCAACGTGGCCGGCGTGCCGTGCGGGCCGATCTACAAGATGAACGAGGTGTTCGAGGATCCGCAGGTGCGCCATCTCGGCATGGCCGCCGACGTCCGCCATCCCAAGCTCGGCGACATTCAGGTGGTCAACCAACCGGTCGAGCTCAGCCGGACGCCGAGCCACATCCGCTACGCGACGCCGGAACGGGGCGAGCACACCGACGAGGTGCTGCGCGCGCTCGACTTCGATGATCAGGCGATTGCCGGATTGCGGGCGCGCAAGATCGTGTAACCGTGTGCGCCGCCGGACCGCAACTGCACGCCTGGAAACCGATGGAGAAAACGATGGAGACCGGCACCCAACGGATGATCGCCCGCAAGGACGGCGCGGTCGGCTGGATGGTGTTCAACAATCCGGCGCGGCACAACGCGGTCTCGCTCGACATGTGGCAGGCGGTGCCGAACATCCTCGATGCGTTCGCGCGCGACGAGGCGATCCGCGTGGTGGTGCTTTGCGGTGCCGGCGGCAAGGCGTTCGTCTCCGGTGCCGACATCTCGGAATTCGGCGAGCGGCGCGCGTCGCGCGAGGCCACGATCGAATATAACGAGATCGCGGACCGCGCCCATCGTGCGATCGTCGAATGCAGGAAGCCGACCATCGCCATGATCCAGGGCTATTGCATCGGCGGCGGGCTCGCGGTCGCGCTGTGCTGCGACTTGCGCATCGCGTCGGAGGGTTCCCGCTTCGGCGTGCCGGCCGCCAAGCTGGGGCTCGGCTACGGATTTCCCGGCATCAAGCGGCTCGCCGACGTGGTGGGCCCCTCCTTCGCCAAGGAGATCTTCTTCACCGCGCGCCAGTTCGACACCGTGGAGGCGCTGCAGATGGGGCTCGTCAACCGGGTGCGGCCGGCGGCCGAGCTCGAATCCTACGTCAGGGAATATGCGGCGATGATCGCAGCCAACGCACCGCTCACCGTTGCGGCCGTCAAGCTGTGCGCGGGCGAATATTCCAAGGATCCGGAGGCGCGCGATCTCGCCGCCTGCCAGGCCGCCGTCGACGCCTGCTTTGCGTCCGAAGACTACGTCGAGGGCCGCACTGCCTTCATGGAGAAGCGCAAGCCGGCGTTCCGTGGGCGCTAGGGAGTTCTCGGCACCACTCCCAAAGCAAGCGGCGGAATAGTGATCCTGTTCCGATGGTTCAATTCTGTATCACAGGGAAAATGCCAACTCGGTGTGCCGATTCGTCGTCGCCGGCGCCCCTACATTTGCTCGAGTTCGGAAACGGCGTTCTTGATCAGCGTCTCCATGCGGGACCGAATAGTGCGTAGGCCGATCGCGCCGAAGACTAGGAACAGGACTGCGGTAACTAGGGCGGGCTCGATCGAGGCGAAGGTGCTATATGCGGTCCAAACGAACAAGCCGCCCATGGCAAGGGGAACGCCCGATGAGAATCGAATCTCAGCCTCGGCGATCCGTTTGCCGTCAGGGCTCAATTTCAGGGCGGCGACCATCAGCTGGATGTTGATGAAATTCAACCCTCTGGGTCTGAGCCAGATCACCGGCGCGCTCGCATCTCGGTAGATCAGGCTGTTGCGCAGCTTGGTTCCCTTGCCACTTTCGACGCTGTCGGGAACGGGACATTCCCGCAGAGGGAGGATCTTCAGGCGAAAAAACGTGCGTAAATACGGCACGAACAGAGCAAGGCGCGCGAGCCAATCAAAAAGCAAAACGATGATGAACAGATTGCCGTACCAAGGTTCGAATTTTTTGCCGCCCGGTTGCCGAACGTCCGATGGTGAAAAGTCGCGCGGAGACTTCGCGTAGTCTTGTTGTTCGCCGTGAAAATTGCGAATTTGCAGGCGGAGGATGACGTGGTCAGACGGATCGTAGCAAACACGGACATAAGAATCGCTGTGTATCGGCCCGCCATGGGAGGCCGTGTTGTTGAAACCGTCCGTTACGACATAGTCGGAGTAACTGAACTTCACGCCGGCAACGGAGAACGTTTCCATCGCGTGTCCGGTGGACGGCATTGGCGTGAAGTTCTCGACGGCACCTTCGATGATCCGGCACTCGTTTGTTCGAGCTAGCGCCTCGTGGCGCAGATACGCGGCGTAGGTCTGGAGAAAAGCGAGGACGGCCCACAGGATGGCAAATCCAAGAAAGACGTAACGAAAGACCGTCTGGCCCCTCGATGGAAATTTCAGATTAGGCAGACCGGTCGCTTCGATGATCTTCGGGAGGAAGAAGAGGAGAAGTCCAATTCCTACGAATATCAGGCCAAAAGCCGGAAAAGACCAGCTTTTGAAGCCGGAATCGAGAACGTCGAAAACCTTGACGAAATGGTCGGCGTTCATTGAGGTGATTCTCGATGACGGTTCGCTCCGAAGAGCCGCCCCCATGGCGTGCTAGGCCGCGGCAGTCATGATATCGGGGGCATGAACCATACAGCCCAGAGGCGTGCGGAACCGCGCCTCATATGCCGGTTGCGCCAAGCCAGCGCAAGCCGGCGTTCCGCGGGCGCTAGCCGGCATCGAGCGGGGCCTATCAACGCCGGCTCGTTCCGGCGGTCCGCCGCAAAGACCCGAGATCAGCTGACTTGCAGGAGGGACCATAACGCGCAATCATTACGTCACTATTCTATGAAAAGGTACCGTCGATGGCGCACGATTGTTCGAGAGCGGCCAAGACACCGGCAGAAGTCGCCTCAAGCGATTGCCTGCGACCCAATGTATTCACGTCCCGTCATCCCCGCGCCGGTGCGAGGCGGGTCCTTGGCATAGGCGGGGTAATAGCTGCTCTAACGATTGTTGTGACCGCCATGGCGGTAAGCACCGCTGAAAGCCGTGAGTGCCGCAAGAATTACTACAGATGCAGCTTGAACCGAGACGGTAGAATCGATCCTGCCAATCCGGACTGCTGCTGGCAGCCGCTTGCGGGCCCACCCGCCCGCGCTGCCTGCGCTCCGGGTTTCTACCGGTGCGACTTAAATGCGGGCGGAAGAATCGATCCCAGACATCCAGGTTGCTGCTGGGCCGGGAGATAGAACCGACGAAACGGTCGGGTTCGAACCGAGTTATAAGATTGATCTCCCACTCCCAGCCAACTACGTCCAATCCTTCATGCCGCGCTTCCAGCACGCAAAGGTCGAGATCGCGTTTCTCGACGAAGGCGAGGGCGAGCCGATCGTGCTCGTGCACGGCTTCGCCTCGACCAAGGAAGTCAATTGGGTCTATCCGGGGTGGGTGTCGACGCTGGTCGGCGCCGGCCGGCGGGCCATCGCGCTCGATAACCGCGGCCACGGCCAGTCGACCAAGCTCTACGATCCCGCCGATTATCACACCGACCGGATGGTCGAGGACGTCGTCGGTTTGCTCGACCACCTCGGGCTCGCCCGTGCCGACCTGTTCGGCTATTCGATGGGCGCCCGCATTTGCGCGTTCCTGGCCGCGCACGCTCCCGCACGGGCGCGTGCGCTGATCCTCGGCGGGCTCGGGATCCACCTCGTCGACGGCGCCGGCCTGCCGGAAGAGATCGCGCCGGCATTGGAAGCTCCGCGCAACGAGGTGACCGATCCGGTCGGCCGGCAATTTCGTGTTTTCGCCGAGCAAACAAAATCCGACCTGCGCGCGCTCGCCGCCTGCATCCGCGGCTCGCGCCAGACGCTTCCGCGCGAGGCCGCGGAATCGATCCGGGCGCCGACGCTCGTCGCGGTCGGCACCAAGGATTCCGTCGCCGGTCCGGCGCAGGCGCTCGCCGCGATCATCCCGGGCGCGCGAGCGCTCGACATTCCGGGCCGCGATCACATGCTCGCCGTGGGCGACAAGGTGTTCAAGGCGACGGTGCTGGAATTCCTCGAGCGCAGGCCATGACCGGCGCGCCCGCCAAAGCGATCTTCACCGGCGCTGCGGGCAACCGGCTTATCGCCGATGTGTTCGGCGAGGGCGGCCGCACGGTGCTGCTGCTCCACGGCGGCGGCCAGACGCGGCATGCCTGGGGCAAAACCGCCGAGCGGCTGGCGCGCGCCGGCTGGACCGCCTATGCGCTCGACCAGCGCGGCCACGGCGATTCCGAGTGGGTCGCGAACGGCGCCTATGCGTTCGCCGATTTCGCCGCGGATGCGACCGCAGTCGCCGACGCGCTTGCGAGCCGCTCGGGCGAGCGCCCCGCCGTCGTCGGGGCGTCGCTCGGCGGCATTGCCTCGCTGCTCGCGGAAGGCGAAGCGGAACGATCCGGCCGCGGATCGATGTTTTCGCTGTTGGTCCTCGTCGATGTCACGCCGCGCGTCGATTCCGCCGGGATCGACAAGATCCAGGGCTTCATGCGCGCGCACGGCGAAGGCTTCGGCTCGGTCGCCGAAGCCGCCGAGGCGGTCGCAGCCTATCTGCCGCATCGGCCGCGCCCGCGCTCGCAGCACGGGCTCAGGAAGAACCTGCGGCTTTATCCGGACGGTCGCTGGCGTTGGCACTGGGATCCGCGCTTTCTCGATGGTCCGCGCGGCGTCGCCTCCAACCGCGAGGGACTGGAGAAGGCCCTCGTTGCCGCCGCGCGCCGGATCGCAATCCCGGCGCTGCTCGTTCGCGGCGGCGCTTCCGAGCTCGTCCGGGAAGCCCATGCTCGGGAGTTTCTGGAGCTCGTCCCGCATGCCGATTATGTCGACGTCGCCGAGGCCCGGCACATGGTCGCCGGCGACAGCAACGAAAACTTTTCCGCTGCCATCCTGGGATTCCTCGGCCGGACCGCTGGGCCATCCGGGCGCGGAAAGATTCCCAAGTGAATTTAGGTACTTAGGCCGCGTTTCCGAGAGACCGATTCCGGAAGCTCGGCGCCGCGCCCAGGACCTCGAGATCCGAATCGAGACCGCAAGCTCGAGCGTTCGGAAACCGGGACGTTCATCATTCGGGTCTGGCGGGGGTGAATGCCGCCGCTTACCTGTGCTAAGAGCGGGGCCGAACGGCGAGGACGCTCCCCATGGCGCAGCATCAGACCAGACGCAAGCTCGACACCGTCGACCCGGTATGGGAACGCATCCGCGATGAGGCGGCGGACGTCACCCGCAATGAGCCGGAGCTTGCGACCTTCATTTACGCCTCGATCCTCCATCACGATTCGCTCGAAACCGCCGTGGTTCATCGGATCGCACACCGGCTCGACCGGGCGGACGTGTCCGGCGAGCTGATCCGTCAGGCCTATGCGGACGCGCTCGAGGACGACCCGGCCATCGGCCAGGCGTTCCGGGCGGACCTCGTTGCCACCGTCGACCGCGATCCGGCGGTGCATCGCTATCTGGAGCCGGTGCTGTATTTCAAGGGCTTCCACGCGATCCAGACCCATCGACTGGCGCACTGGCTGTGGCAGCGCGATCGCAAGGACCTCGCCTATTATCTCCAGAGCCGCTCGTCCGCGGCGTTCCAGACCGACATTCATCCCGCCGCCCGGATCGGCCGGGGCATCTTCCTCGACCATGCCACAGGGCTCGTCGTCGGCGAGACCGCCGTCATCGAGGACGACGTCTCCATGCTGCACGGGGTCACGCTCGGGGGCACCGGCAAACAGGACGGCGATCGCCATCCGAAGATCCGGCGCGGGGTGATGATCGGTGCCGGCGCAAAGATCCTCGGCAACATCGAGGTCGGCTGCTGCGCCCGCATCGCGGCGGGCTCGGTGGTGCTGCAGGCGGTCCCGCCGCAAAAAACGGTGGCGGGGGTGCCCGCGAAGGTCATCGGCGAGGCCGGTTGCCCGGAGCCGGCCCGCTTCATGGACCAGATCTTCGAAGATCTGTGATCGGGCCGGCCGGCTGGGGAAGACATGGACGTCCAGGAAATCCGAAAGATCGAAGCCTATCTGAAACGGCTGTTCGGCAACGCACGCATCCGCGTCGTGCCGCGGCCGAAGAAGGAGGATTCCGCCGAGGTCTATGTCGGCGAGGAATTCATCGGCGTGCTGTTCGTGGACGACGAGGACCAGGAGCGCTCGTATAACTTCCAGATGGCGATCCTCGGGGCGGATCTCGAATAGGCCGCTGGCTTCATAACAAGCTGCCAGCGGCGGATTTCAGGAACTCGACGGGCGCAAGCTCGCGATCAGCCGCTCGATCCCGGCGGAAACCTGGCGCCAATCGCTCAGCCACTCGCGCGGAAAGCGCACCGTGACGTCGGCCGCGTCGGCGAGCCGCCGCTCGAACAAGCAGATGCCGGGCGTGGGCCCCGCGCCCGGCCGGCTGCAACGGACCACGAAGCGGTCGGGCGCCGCCGGGTCGTAGAACAGATCCTCGGCCTGGTACGGCGTGCCTTCGCGAAAGCGGATCACGAGCAGGCCGTCCGGCCCGGCAAAACGGCCGAAATCGAAATAGCGCGGATAGATCGTCCTGATCCGCTCCGCCGGGCCGAGTGCATCGTCGAGCGCGGCGATCGTCACGAACAGCCGGTCGAATGCCGGCGGGTCCTCCGAAGCCACCGGCTTTGCCGCCGGATCCGGCGGGACCAGCGCGGGCCAGAGAAACACCAGATCGAGCCGGCTCTGCTCGCCGGCCCGGCGCTGCAGCGCAAAGCGGATCGCCGCCGGCGGCACATTGAACACGAGGCCACCGACGCTGATCGGCACGGACGGCGCGTCAGTCGCGCTGCTCGCTGCCGGCCAGCGGAGCACCAGCGCCAGCATGATGGCGAGCACGGCGGCCCCCGCGCCCATCGCGAAGGCCAGGATCACCCCATGGCCGCCGCGGCGGCTCATCCGGTGCGAGCCGGATCGCAGGCGAACGCTCATCGGCATCCGGGGTCCCCGCTTGGCGATATCGGCTCGGCCCAAAGCGGCCGAATCGCGACGGCAAGTATGGCTGCCCGCAGCCGCGGTGTCATACGGGACCCGGCCCGGCGGGCCTTGCCTCGCCATCGGCGCGACCCCGTGGCAAGGTTTCGGCGCAGCAGGGAGAGCGGCAATGCCGATCTATGAACTCGAAGGCCAAGGCCCGGATCTTCCCGAGGAGGGGCATTATTGGATCGCCGATACCGCGGTGGTGATCGGGCGGGTGCGCCTCGAGCGCGACGTAAGCGTGTGGTTCGGCTCGGTGCTGCGCGGCGACAACGAATGGATCGAGATCGGCGAGCGTTCCAACATCCAGGAAAACTGCATGCTGCACACCGACATGGGCTTTCCGCTCACCGTCGGGCCCGAGTGCACGATCGGCCACAACGTCGTGCTCCACGGCTGCGCCATCGGTGCGCACAGCCTGATCGGCATGGGCGCCACGCTGCTCAACGGTGTCAAGATCGGCCGTTACTCGATCGTCGGCGCGGGTGCGCTGATCACCGAGGGCAAGGAATTCGCGGACCATTCCCTGATCGTCGGCGCGCCGGCGCGGGCGCTGCGCACGATCGACGAGGCGGCCGTCAAGCTGATCGACTGGAGCGCCGAGCATTACGTCGGCAATTGGCGCCGCTACACCGGCGGCCTCAAGCGCCTGCCCTGAACTCGCGGCGGGCGCGAAAAAGGTGCGGCCGGCCCTTGGGGGAGGGCCGGCCGCGCGCGTACCCGGTCTGGGGACGGGGAGGGGTGGGGACGTGACCGGGTACGCGAAGCTCCTTGCTCGAGAAAATCAGCGCGACGTTGCGGTTGCCGCGGACGGGCGCGGATCGCCAAGGGAGACCCAGACGTTGGGGTCGGACTGGGATTGCCGCTTGACGAAGTGGTAGCCCGACTCCGACCACAGCACGATCGCCTCGTTCTGGTTGTCGAGAACGAAGTCGCCTCGGTCCGTTCTAACCGTCAGGACGGCATGACCATCGCCGCTCTTCTCGCGAACGACGGTGATGAGCAGCGCCTCACGCGGCCAGCCCGCCTCCGTCAGGATTCGCCGCTTGAGCAGCACATAATCCTCGCAGTCGCCGTAGCCGTCCTCGGGATAGGCCCACTTCTCGACCACGCCGTAATGCTCGAGGTCGGTCATCGGTCGGATAATGGTGTTGACCGACTGGTCGACGCGCACGAGCTCTCGCCACAGCCGGGGGGTGAGCACCACGTTGCGCGGCTCGCTCGGCGCGACGTTGCATTCGCTCGCATGCTCGGCACAGAACTCCACCCATCCGATCGGCGGACGCGTGACATCGCCGACCGAGGCGTACAGCAGTTGCGCCTGCGCCAGACCCGGCCGGGGGCCGACCAGTACTGCTAAAGCAACGATCCAGCCTAGCCGCAGTATTGCCCGCCAATAGAATTGCATTTGCGACCCCTCCCGGCCTGATGGGGTCTTCTTTGGCACAAAGCATTTGCAGTGCCGCTAAGTTGGATGCGACATTTTTAGGTAAATTGGCCCGATTTGTTGAGAGGAATACTTGCAGTCTACTTGCACCAATTCAAACAATTTTATCCAATTCCATTGCGCTGAAACGTACGCATTCACCATGAAAGCCCAAGCGCGACATGCCCGATGCAGGGCAGCTACGGCCCGGCGTTAAGCACGGTGATTGCGAGGCTGTCGATGGGACGAGAACGATCGGGAGGCCTTCGCGGCGCCGTCGCGTCCGCGATCCGCCGATTTTTTAGGGGCTCGTGACGTTCTCTTCCAGGAAATCCGGATGCTGCAGCCGCGTGAACTCGACGGCAAAACCGCCCTGGACATGGCGCACGACGCGTCCCGGCGTCTTTCCAAGCGTGATCAGGGCACCGATCGGCGGGACCGTCTCGCTTTCGATCGCGGCGCCCGAAAGCGACACATCGACGATCCGGCACGTGATCGAAGTGCCGTTCGGCATGGTGATGGTCGAGCGCGGGTTGCGCGGCACGATGCGCTCATGCTCGCGATCCTCGGGCAGGCCCAGGATGTGCCGGTTGGCAAGCCAGGTGAGCTGGGCGGCGAGCTTGTCGCGCTTGCGCGGCGTTGCCGCGATCGTCATGGCGAACCCGGTGGGAGACACCCGGGTGATGGTGCCCTCGATCCGGCCGAGATGGTCGATATAGGCGACCACCCGCTGCCCCGGCTCACCGGTGACCGGCGCCTCCACGGCAATATCGCCGGGCGACATGTCGACGACCTGGCAGGGGAATTCCCGGCGATCCGCGAGCATGTAGCGACCCAGCAGATTGACGCGCACGCGCTGAAACCGGCGTCGCTCGTCATTGAGTGGGAGGACGTCGAGGAGTTTCTGCAACACGGATCTGGCGCCTTGTTCGCCGATCCGCGCAGCTTAGGTGCGCGTGGTTAAAGGCCCGTTAGCTCGGCACAAATCCCTTGCACGATCGGCAAGCGCGGCGATCATGACGCGCCACCGTCGTAGACGACGAACCCGTGCGGGCGCGATCCCGGGACGAAACGGGGCAGCCGGTTGGTTTCGGCCGCGGGCCCCAGCTGCCGCCAGGCGCGAAGCTGCAAGCGCTCGACGCGGGCCGAACCCAGCCAGAACGGCGGCTCGAACGGCGCCAGCGTACCGATCATCCGCAATTGCCTGCGGCCGCGATGGCGCAAGGGCAGCAGCAGCAATTCCAGATCCGCTCGCAATCCCTCTCGCGTTCGGCCGGTGGCGCCTGCGACCACGCCGATCATCTCTTCGGCAACGATGGCGAGAAGGTCGCGAACCGCCGCACGATCCTCCTCCTGCCAAAGCTCGATGAAAATCTCGGCTTTGAGCTCGCGCCCGAACAGCGCACAAACGCGTGTCCCGGCCAGGCGAAACGCAGGGTCCGTTTTGGCATCCAAACCGAGCAGGAAGGCATCGCCGAGCGCCTTGCGGATCGCGCCGGGGTCGATCTCGGCGCGTTCGGGTGCGATGCGCGCGCCGCGCCGATCGCGCCAATGAGCGAATAATTCCTGGCTCGAAGCGTGTTTCATCGCCGTCGGTGTCTCGTTTCGCGATCGAAGCGACCGGATTGTCCCGGTTCGGGACAGCATGTCGGCGCAATCGATTGCCCGGGTCCCCATGAGCAGGGGCCGTGCCGGGCAGGGTGCCGATCCGGGCGATGCGCCCGCGACTGCGGGTTAGCGTTACCGAGCGGTCGAGTGATGCTTGCCGGGCAGGCGCATGCCGCCTATCTCAGCGGCGGCGCAGACGACGGGCTTCGTTTTGAAATCGATCTCCGAACCGGTGTTCAATGTACCGCCCGTGGTCACCGCGACCGTGGCGGTGCTTGCTCTCACGCAGGCGATTCGCGAGTTCGTGCTTCCCGAATCCGTCGATATCGCAGTGCTGGCGTGGTTCGCCTTCATTCCTGCACGGTATGATCCGACGCCGCTCGTCCACGGAGCTTATCCGGGCGGTATCGCGGCCGACGTGTGGACGTTCGTCACCTATGCGCTCCTGCATGGAAACTGGCTGCACCTTGGCCTGAATGCGGTCTGGCTGCTCGCCTTCGGAACGCCGGTTGCCCGCAGATTCGGCGCCGCTCGCTTCCTGACCTTGTTCGCGGTCACCGCCGCTGCGGGGGCGATCGCCCATCTCGTCACCCACACCGGGGAGCGGACGCCGATGATCGGGGCCTCCGCAGCAATCTCCGGATTCATGGCCGCGGCGATCCGATTCGTATTTCAACCGGGCGGCCCTCTCGACCTGTGGCACGCGCGGGACGGGGCGCCTCATCGGGTGCCGGCCGCACCCTTGTTTGCGGCGTTGCGCGATCCCCGCATCCTGGCATTTCTTGCGGTCTGGTTCGGGCTGAACCTGCTGTTCGCCATCGGATCGCTGTCCATTCTCGGCGGCGAGCAGCCGGTCGCCTGGCAGGCGCATGTGGGCGGGTTTCTTGCCGGTCTTCTGGCGTTTGCGGCGTTCGATCCGATCGGACCGGCACCCACGCGCGGCAGCGAAACGCAATCCGAGCCTGCGGCCACGGAAACAACCCCGGGCCAGAATTGATCAGCATTGCGCGGCGGGGGGCTTGTCGCCGCCACGTTTGCATCCGATCATATCGGCGAGGCGCCTGGTATCGAACGGCCGCGGGTTCGCGAAGCGCGCGTTCGGGCGACGCACGATCCGCCGCGTTCGGTACGTGGGGCGTCCGACGTACGGAGGATGCCCATGACGGTCAAAGCCATCTTGTCCCGCAAGGGAAACGAAGTCATCACGATCGAGCCGACGGTCACGCTGTCGGCCGCGGTACAAGTTCTGGCCGAGCGTCGGATCGGCGCCGTACTGGTTGTGGGCGCCGACGGGCAGGTGGCCGGCATCTTGTCGGAACGGGACATCGTACGCGCGCTCGCCCAGCGCGGACCTGGTGCGCTGCAAGAGGCGGTCGGACAGGTGATGACGCGCAAGGTGGTGACCTGTAGCGAATCCGACACGGTAGCCGAGATCATGGAACGGATGACCAAGGGCAAGTTCCGTCACCTACCGGTAATCGAGCGCGGCAAGCTTGCCGGGGTGGTCTCGATCGGCGACGTGGTCAAGTATCGGCTGGAAGAAATGGAACACGAGTCGAACGCGCTGAAGGAATACATTCTGACCGCGTGATCGAGCGAAGTTCGCGAGTACGGACCCGATCAGAATCCATTGCTCAGGTCGACGCGAGCGCGGCAATGGCGTCGGTGAGCGGTTCGAGCGCGCGTTCGGCGGCTTCGGCGCCGAGCGCGATCGCCTCCTCGGCGCGGTGAAATTCGAACAGGCCGATACGGCCGAGCTGCGGGTTGATCATCACGTCGGCCGGGTCGCCGGCAAGCCGCGATCGCGCGATCCGATCCTGCATGACATTGAAGGCTTCGATCATCACCGTCGAGATTCCGGGCCGTCCGGGCCGACCGAAATACTGACGCTTGAGGATCTGCTCGGCGCCGAACAGTCCGCGCAGGCCGCGCCTCTCCCGCGTTTTCGCGTCGAGGCGCTCCTCCACGAGGTCCGGGCCGTGGCTGGCGATCGTCATCCCGCGCCCGAACAGATCCGAGTTGAGGTTGACCGCAATGACCAGCCGCGCGCCGAGCGCCCGGGCCGCGGCCACCGGCACCGGATTGACCAGGGTTCCGTCGACCAGCCAGCGCCCGCCGATGTGCACCGGGGCAAAAATGCCGGGCAGCGCATAGGAGGCGCGCAACGCGTCGGCCAGGTTGCCGCGAGTCAGCCAGATCTCATGACCGGTGCTGATCTCGGTGGCGATCGCCGCAAACCGCAGCGGCAAATCGTCGATCGCCACGTTTCCGAGCGCCCCGTCGAGCCGCTCGGCCAGCCGCCGGCCCCAGATCAGCCCCGAGCCCGACAAGTTGATATCGAGATAGCTCAAGATGCTGCGAGCCGTGAGACTGCGGCCCCATTGCTCGAACCCGTCGAGTTGGCCGGCCGCAAAGCAGCCGCCGGCGACGGCGCCGATCGAGGTCCCGGCAATGACGTCGGGCGCCAGCCCTTTGCTCACCAGCGTGCGGATCACCCCGATGTGAGCGAAGCCGCGCGCCGCCCCGCCGCCGAGCGCCAGACCGATGGTCGGCCTCCGAGGCGGCGCGGCATCCACATCCGCGGCCGCGGCCCGGTCCCCGTTCTTTCGGCCCGTCAGAAAATCCAGCAAGGCGGCAGACCTTTCTCGAGCGCCGGAATCATGAAGCCCGCGCGCTGCGTTGGCAAGCGCGGCGGGCTTTCATGGTGAAGCTCGCAGATAAACTACACGCGATGACACGACGATGACAATTGCCATCTGCCATCGACCGCCGCCACTTCGCCGGCTCGACGCGCATAATACAACGTTTGTGCCTGCCCGGCGTTCCCGGCGGGATCTGGGATCATGGCCGTCGCGACCGTCGTCCCATGGGCTCGGCGAGCCGCGGCGCAAGCGCGGCCTCGGGCACGCTGGGCCGGACCATGCGGAAGACTTCGTCGACCACGGCATATTCGTCGTAGCCGCAGCGGGCGATCGGCCGCATGGCCGCGGTATCGAGCCGACCGTTGGCGATGAAGCGATCGTCGATGTGCACGCCGAGCACCTGGCCGAACACGACGTGACGGTCGATGGGATTGCCTGCGATGTCGTTGAGCGAGACGGTCTGCAGCACCCTGCATTCCATTGCGCACGGCGCCTCGGAGACCCGCGGCGGTCGCACCAGTCGGCTCGGCGCGGGCGTGAGCCCGGCCGCACGCAGTTCGTCGACACCGCGGGGAAACGGAGCCGAGGTGATATTCATGGCCAGCCGCAGATCCCAGCTCGCGAAATTGCAGACGAATTCCCTGGTTTCTTCGATGAACGTCACGGAATCCTTACGGCCCTCGCTCGAGAAACAAACCACGGGAGGCCGGCTCGAGACGCCGTTGAAATACGAATAGGGGGCGAGATTGACGTCGCCGTTGGCGCTGATCGAGCTGATCCATCCGATCGGCCGCGGCGCGACGATGGCTTTGAACGGATCGTGAGGCAGGCCGTGGTCGTTGACGTCCGTGGTGTAGAACATTGCGCGTCCTCAGGCTCCGTAGCGCGTTACGATCTCGGCGAGCACGGGGCGCCGGCGTTCCTCGGCCGTCCGCACCGGCGTGCCGATATGCACGAATCCGGCAAGGCGCTCGTGCGGTGAGACGCCGAGCGCATCGAGCACGCGGCGATCATAAGCATACCATTCCGTGATCCAGCTCGCGGCGTATCCGAGCGCATAGACCGCGTTGACGAGGTTCATCGCGGCCGCGCCGGCCGAAAGCACCTGCTCCCATTCCGGGATCTTCACGTGCGGCGCGGCCCGGCTCACGACTGCAACGACGATCGGGGCTCGCGCGAGCCGCATGCGTTCGAACGCGATCTCTTCGGGTTTTGCTTGCGGGTGATCGGCCCCGAACGCTTCGGCGATCTTCTCTCCGGCTTTCAGCCTGGCGTCTCCGGCAAAGACGATGAAACGCCAGGGAGCGAGCTTGCCGTGATCGGGCACGCGGGACGCGATGGCGAGCAGGGTATCGATCTCGGCCGCGGACGGCCCCGGCGCGGAGAGGTCGGCAGGCTTGACCGACCGTCTCGTCCTGAGCAGCTCGAGGGCGTCCGGCATGTTGGGCTCCGCGGATCCGGATGATGGGTCGCAGCTCGTCCGGCCTGTTTCTCGGCTGCGAACGCGACTTGCGCAGAAAATACGTTGGTCTTTCAAGCGGACTGCCCGCGCCGTCGGCAAGACCGAGGGGTGCGCCTAGCATAGCGTGACAGCGCTGACAAACCGCTCAGCCGGCTTGAAATTGCCAAGATTGCAGCGATAAACCAAGCACATGGTCGCGTGGGGAGCGGGGACGGCCGGCTGGCGCTGCTGGTTTGCAGCGCTATTTGCCGTTGCCGCACTGATGCCGCAAAGCTCGCTCGTCGTTCCGCCCGGCCAGGTCGCGCTGATGGTGAGCGCCCGCTTCGGACGCGATCCGCCGGCGATTCCCGGCGCGCTGCATTGGCGCGTCTATGCGGACAAGCCCGATCCGAACGGGGCGTTCCGCGTGATCAAGGAGGACCGCACGGCCACGCCCACGTTCGTGTTGCCGCCCGGCGGATACGTGGTCAACGTCAGCTTCGGGCTCGCCAATGTCGCAAAGCGGGTCCAGCTCCGCGCGGAAACGGTGCGGGAAACCTTCGAAATTGCCGCCGGCGGCGCGCGCTTCGAAGGGCGCGTCGGCGACAGCCGGATTCCGGCAGGCCAGATCTCATTCGACGTCTATCCCGGCAGCCAGTTCGAGCCCGGCGACAAGCGCCCGATGGCCCGGGACGTCGCGACCGGAGAATTGGTGCTGCTGCCGGAAGGCACCTACTACGTCGTGTCGAACTACGGCGACGGCAACGCCGTGATGCGCTCCGATATCCGCGTGCAGGCCGGAAAACTCACCGACGTGACCATCAACCACCGGGCAGCGGTGATCACGCTCAAGCTCCTGGCCGAGCGCGGCGGCGAGGCGCTCGCCAACACCGCCTGGTCGGTGCTCACGCCGGGCGGCGACGTCATCAAGGAGTCGATCGGGGCCTTTCCGAGGGTGATCCTGGCAGAAGGCGATTACGTCGCCATCGCCCGCAACGAAGGCAAGGTCTTCACGCGCGACTTCAAGGTCGAGCCCGGCTTCGACCGGGAAATCGAAGTACTGGCGAAATAGGCGGCATTGTCACCGCGCATAGCGCGCGAGCCGACTCGCCCACAAGCGGGAGATAACCGCGGCGAGGTGAGGCCGCTAGGCCGCGAGCTTCATGCGCTTGAGGTCGGGAGCGATCGCCTCCTCGGCGAGCATCGACAAGGCTTTTTCCAACGGCACGACCGTCTGCGCCTGGCTGCCGAGCCGGCGGATCGACACGGTGCCGTCCGCCGCCTCCTTCTTGCCGACCACGAGCAGTACCGGGATTTTCGCGACCGAGTGCTCGCGCACCTTGTAGGTGATCTTCTCGTTGCGCAGGTCGGCCTCGACCCGCAGCCCAGCGCGCTTGGCGGCATGAAGCGCGGCGCGCGCGTAATCGTCCGCGTCGGACGTGATGGTGCAGATGACGGCCTGCACCGGCGTGAGCCACAGCGGGAAATGCCCGGCGTAGTGCTCGATCAAGATGCCGGTGAAGCGCTCGAGCGAACCGAACATCGCCCGGTGCAGCATGACCGGCGTGACCTTGCTGGAATGCTCGTCGATATAGAACGCGCCGAGCCGGCCCGGCATGAAGAAATCGACCTGGATCGTGCCACACTGCCAGTCGCGACCGATGGCGTCGCGCAGCACGTATTCGAGCTTCGGCCCGTAGAATGCGCCTTCGCCCTTGTTCGACGTCCACGGCCGCCCGGAGGCTTCGAGCGCCTGCATGAGCGCCGCCTCCGCCTTGTCCCAGACCTGGTCCGCGCCGATGCGCGGCGCGGGACGGTCGGAGAATTTGATGGTCACGTCGGAAAAGCCGAAGTCCTCGTAAATCGACAGGATCAGGTCGTTCATGGCGAGGCATTCCGCCGTGATCTGATCCTCGGTGAGGAACACGTGGGCGTCGTCCTGGGTGAAGGCGCGCACGCGCATCAGCCCATGGAGCGCACCCGAAGGCTCGAAGCGGTGCACCTTGCCGAATTCGGCAAGCTTCAGCGGCAGATCGCGGTAGGATTTCAGCCCGTGCTTGAAGATCTGGATGTGGCCGGGACAATTCATCGGCTTGATCACATAGGTGCGCTCGTCGGCCTCGCGCTGCTCGGTCAGGAACATGTTGTCCCGGAACGTCTCCATGTGGCCGGAGGCCACCCACAGCGAGGCATCCATCAGCTCCGGCGCATTGACCTCGGCATAGCCCGCCGCCGTCTGCCGCCGGCGGATGTAGTTCTGCAGATTCCGGAACAGCTCCCAGCCCTTCGGATGCCAAAACACCGAGCCCGGCGCGTCCTCCTGGAAATGGAACAGGTCCATCTCGCGCCCGAGCCGGCGATGGTCGCGCCGCTCGGCTTCCTCGAGACGGTGCAGATACCCATCGAGGTCGGCCTGGTTCTCCCAAGCCGTGCCGTAGATGCGGGTCAGCATCGGATTGTTCGAATCGCCGCGCCAATAGGCGCCCGCCACCTTCATCAGCTTGAAGGCGGAGCCGATCCGGCCGGTCGAGCTCATGTGCGGCCCGCGGCACAGGTCGAACCATTCGCCCTGCTTGTAGATCTTGATCGGCTCGTCCTTGGGGATCGCGTCGATCAGCTCGACCTTGAACAGCTCGCCCTTGTCGCGGAACACGCGCTTGGCGTGCTCGCGGTCCCAGATTTCCTTGGTGAACGGCCGGTTCTTGGCGATGATCTCCCGCATCTTGGCCTCGATCGCCGGAAAATCTTCCGGCGTGAACGGCTGGTTGCGGAAGAAATCGTAATAGAACCCGTTCTCGATCACCGGCCCGATGGTGACCTGGGTTCCCGGCCACAAGGTCTGCACCGCCTCGGCCAGCACGTGGGCGCAATCGTGGCGGATCAATTCGAGCGCGCGCGGGTCCTCGCGGGTGACGATCTCGATCTTCGCGTCGTGCTCGATCGGGTCGGAAAGATCGGCCAGACGGTCATCGAGCGCCATCGCCACCGCCTTCTTGGCGAGCGATTTCGAGATCGACTCGGCGACCTCGCTCCCGGTGACATGGTTCGGAAATTCCCGCTCACTCGCTGCCTACAATGAGCGTAAGCATCTTGACCGCATCTAATCGAAGTTTCCCCTTGTTGCCAGGCCCGTTTTGTTCGCTGTCGGTTCCGGGGTTTCATTGGCGTTCCGTTGGCGGTGCTTCGTCCACGCCGTTTTCGCCTCACTAAGGAACTCGGGACGGTGATGGGCATACACTCCTTCCAGAGTCCGGAGCGACATCCCCAGGTATTTGCTCGCTTGATAGAGATCGGTTCCGCTTGCTGCCATCCAGGTGGTGCTGGTGTGCCGAAGAATGTGCGGAGTGATGTCATCCCCGAGACCGATCTCCTTGGCAATCGTCTTGATCGTCTGTGTCCGCTTGATAGGTCGTCCGCTCCATTCCACGGGGTGTCGCTGACCGTTCTTCCGCCACGCCCTGAGATGAACCAGCAGTCTCGGGGGCAGGGGGATCGGCGGATTCCGCTTCTTGGTGATGCGTGCTCTTTCGGGCGGCAGCAACATTCCCGACTTCAGGTCAAGCCAAGTTCGCCCCTGTTCCTTGCTGAACGATGCGCCACAGACCACGCTTGCTCTCCTCCCCGTGTAGACCGACACCAGGAGATACCTGGCCAGGTGCTTGCACTTCGGACGACGCCAGCAGGCCCGCAGCAATCGGGCGAACTCATCTCTGGTCAGCCAGCGTTCTCTCGGCGGAGGTCGTTCCGGCAGTTTGACGCTGATGAGGCGGTCGTGCAGTCCTTCTCCTCGATGGAAGTTGATGGCGGCTCGCAAGTCTTCCAGATCACGCCTCGCCATGTTCAATGTTGAGGATTGCTCCCAGTAGCGTCGGCAGGTCTGTCCGTTGATCTCGGCCAGGGACATCTCACCGAAGAACTCCAGCAGCCTACCGAGCCTGCGCTTGGCCGCCAGGGGGTCGGCATAGTTGTTGGAGGAAACCACATCCCGAGCATAGATGGCGATCACATCGGCGACGGGAATGCGGCTGGGGTCTCTTACCGATGATGCCGAGACTTGCCGTAGGTGCTTTTGCTGGAGGTGGACGGCAAGGGCCCGTTCGGCTTGTTCTTGCTGATCTGTTCCAACTGATATTTGGCTGCCTGAATCGAGGATGACATAGGTGGCGGCGTGGGTGAGCCTGCCCGCCGAATCATATCTCGCTGGTCGGAGCCAGAGTCTCGGGGGTTTGGGGCGAGGCGGCATTGCTCACGCATCTCCTTGATGGCGGCAATGGTGGTGTAGTCCCTATTCCCGATCCGCTCAACCGCCAACCTGCCAGCATCCCGCTCCCGGCGCAGGACGGCCACCGTCATTGAGCCGTCGGGGAACGCCAGCCGAGCGGCAATGTCCAGCCGCAGCGGATCGTCGTCTCGGATCGCCGCTCGGTCAGGGACTTGTTTGTTAGTCGTTGTCATACCCCGACCTGAGACGACGGGGATTATTAGGTCAAGACAATGCCGGTGTATCAAACGGCGTCAAATAGGGCCTGGTTGCTACAGCAGTGTATCAAATACCCATCAAATAGGTTGGGTTGCTACAACGGCATTCGCTCGCAGTTATTTCGCCCGCCAGCATATTGGGGACAGGCAAGGATCGTCCTTGCCGGGCTGTTTGAAAATCGAATCTGAAGATCAAACAACCATCCCCCTCGGGCGGGATGATGGGTTGGCAACTTCAACCCATCGCCGCCCATTATGAAAGGACGTGTTATGAACACGCCGCAGACTGAAACTACGATGACGGTTGAATCCGTCGCCAACTCCGAAACCGAGGCGGTGTTGATCACCCTGGGAGCGCAACTCCCCGCCGTGATCAAACCTGCCGAGCCCGAAATGTTGCCGCCGCTTCAACACGAAGTGGACTCTGGCATCCGGGCGCAGAAGGCTCTCCAGTTCCTGACCAAGGAAGCGGACAACCCGAAGACTGGGCAGAAGACCTGGAGTGCCTGGATGGAACTTGCCGAGGGCTATGCCGTCGCCAGGGACTATGCCAAACGGTGCGCCGGTGGGAACACCAGCGGCAAGGACTACACCAGGGCCTGGATTCAGTTCACGGACAAATATGGCCTTGGTAAGGACAAGGACGGCAACGACCGTCTGGACAAGTCCACTCGTTCCCGGTTGCTGAAGTGCTACTGGAACCGGGACGAGATCGAAAAGTGGCGGGAGCGGGAGCCTGAAGGTCGGGTGCTCAACAACCCCGTCCTGATCTGGCAGCGGTTCCATGAGAAGCCCAAGAAGGCCAAGGAGCCCGTCACGGCGGCAAACATCGTGGAGGAGTTGACTGACCGCTTTTCGGAACGACCTGCCACGGTGGCAGCGGAGGTCATCACCAAGAAATGTCGCCTTGATGCCAAGACGCATAATACCAATGCGCGGAGTGCGTGACTCTCGGGGGGATTCTCAAATCAGCAGCAAAGTGATTCACCATGGCA